>Ga0206876_1029_pt1 | contig 42473 bp, 25 predicted proteins | sample Alteio_BWOrgCont_10_FD_152619 | JGI IMG/M metagenome (GOLD analysis project Ga0206876, IMG submission 152619) | Enriched cells from forest soil in Barre Woods Harvard Forest LTER site, Petersham, Massachusetts, United States -... | ecosystem: Environmental > Terrestrial > Soil > Temperate forest >...
ACATGAGTCAGAATATCTTGTAAAGTATTCTGAAACTTCTCACCTTTCGAATTGGTATAATTAAGTGTCTTTCCTAAATCTTCTTCAGTAAGATTATTACAATAAGCAAACCAGAGATCGCTTAGTTCAGCATACATCTTCAAGCATTCATCAAACGTTTTCTTTTCCCAGGGAGTGTAATTTATTTGTTTGTTATTTGACCTTGAATACCATATTAGCTGAGCCATTAAAATATGTGCCATCCATTCCACACATTTCTCATCCTGCACCGGTAGCTGTTTCATAGCATCAAGCACTCTGCCTGTTGCCCATTTTTCGTATTCGAAAAGAAGAGTATAATGTTTTTTCATATTGTAATTATTCTAAAACTATAGCATCTGCATCCATTCCCTGAGCTTTAAAAACAGAACGCACTTTCCAGCCATAAAAAGCCAGGTATGCAAAACAGAATACAGGAACTATATAAGATATGTGGGCTCCGTAATTATCTACTATAAGCCCTTGTATAGGTGGAATAATAGCACCTCCCAATATCATCATAATTAATAATGAAGAACCTTGTGTAGTGTACTTACCCAGCCCTGCAATAGCTAGGGAGAATATACATGGCCACATTACCGAACAATATAGTCCACCACTGATAAAGGAAAACAATGCGATATTTCCTTTGGTCAAAAGACCTAGTATCATTAATGCACCAGCAATGCAACTAAAGAGGATTAAGGTGCGTGCGGGTTTTTCCTGGCTAATAAAGAAAGCTATTATAGCCAGTACCAGGTAAGGCAGGTAAAAAGTGTAATCGGAAATATTGCTGTTCCGTAAATAATTAATACCACATATTACTACGAAAGCAACAAGCGGAACAATGGTCATAAAAAAGACCCTCACTTTTTTCGAAAGATTAAATATGGTCAATGAACCTCTCCATCTGCCAATCATTAGGCTACCCCAATAAAGTGAGATATAAGGTGATATTTGGCTTGCAGTAATTCCTTTTATTTCGGGTAGTTTTAAAAGTGCGCCCAAATTACTTTGTATGGTTACTTCAACCCCTACATAAAAGAAAATAGCAAGCATACCTAATGTCAACTGAGGATATTTAAGTGCTTCAGGTTTACGTTCAGGTTTCTCTTGTTCAGTTATTGCAGGTAACGATGAAAAAGCAAGTATGGTTGCGCAAAGTAAGAACATGCCGCAAAGTATGATGGATGGAATTTTTACGTTTGAAATATCAGCAACCGGAGTATATGAACTGCTTATTTGCCCAAACAGTGCAAGGCTTAACAGCACGGGCCCGATGGTTGTGCCAAATGAGTTTATTCCACCCGCTAAGTTCAACCTATGTGAACCGGTAGATGGAGAGCCTAATGCAATTACATAGGGATTAGCTACTATTTGCTGAATGGTAAAGCCAAGCCCTATAATAAACATGCATGAAAGTAACATGGGGTATGAATGCATATTGGCTGCCGGAATAAACCCGATTGCTCCTATTGCGGATACCAATAGTCCAATGATAAGCGATTTCTTATATCCTATTCGTTGAATAGGGTCTTCATACGAAATTGTTATGAAGAAATAAATAGCAGAACCGAGAAAATAGGCCACATAAAATGCAAGGTCAACCAATTGCGATTTGAATTGCGATAGCGTAAATATTTCTTTAAATAAAGGAATAAGTATTCCATTGGAAGCAGCTACAAATCCCCAAAAGAAGAATATGCTGATCAATATTGCCAATGAGGACAAGCGCGAATTTTTCATTCCTGCATTTTAATGTGTAAGAGTAAAAATAATTAATTCCGTTTCCCACAATTGGCAAATCATAATATAGATATAACCTGTTGTATGTTTAAAACCACTATTTTGGCATTTGATTTCTTACCCATGGCAGATAACAAGAAAACAGCAGCATTAGGATTTATATTCGTTACATTGTTTTTAGATGTAATGGGGCTGGGAATTATTATTCCTGTTTTTCCAAAGCTTATTGCTCAACTTATACACGGAGACCTGAGCACTGCTGCCCTATGGGGTGGATGGCTGGTTTCAGCATTTGCAATAATGCAGTTTTTGTTTTCACCAATTATGGGGGGCTTAAGTGACAGGTACGGACGCCGACCTGTTCTATTACTTTCATTACTTGGTTTTGGACTCGATTATTTTGTAATGGCTTTTGCTCCAACAATCTGGTGGCTGTTTGCTACACGCGTAGTAGCAGGTGTGATGGGTGCAAGTTTTACTACGGGTACAGCCTATATTGCAGATATAAGCACACCTGAAAAGCGTGCACAGAATTTCGGATTGATAGGAATGGCATTTGGTCTTGGATTTATGGTGGGCCCTGCCTTGGGAGGCATTTTAGGAAAGATAGGTCCACGTATTCCATTTATTGTTGCAGGCTGTGTTTCATTACTGAATACCTTATATGGTTATTTTATTCTTCCTGAATCGTTGCCAAAAGAAAACCGTCGTAAGTTCGATTGGAAGCGTGCGAACCCTATTGGCTCATTGAAGCAATTAGGTAAGTATCCTGTTGTATTGGGTATGGTTGTTTCTATTCTTTGCATTTATATGGCTGCACATGCTGTGCAATCTACATGGACATACTTTACAATGCTTAGGTTTAATTGGGATGAAGCAACTGTAGGCTATTCTCTTGCACTTGTAGGGCTCTTGGTTGGTGCCGTTCAAGGTGGACTTATACGTATTGTAATTCCTAAAATCGGGCAGAAGTGGTCGGTGTATGTAGGCTTAATGTTATATACCGTAGGCTTAATGCTGTTTGGTTTGGCAAATCAATCGTGGATGATGTTTGTTTTTTTAATACCGTACGCTATGGGTGGTATTGCAGGCCCTGCATTGCAAGGAATTATGTCAACCCAGGTGCCTGCTAATGCGCAGGGAGAATTGCAGGGTGGTTTAACAGGGCTTGTGAGTTTGACTTCTATTTTTGGCCCAATGCTAATGACAGGACTATTTCATTACTTTACAGGTAAAGATGCGCCGGTTTATTTTCCGGGTGCACCATTTTTTATGGGTGCCTTGTTGTGTCTGGCCTCTTTGTTGTTTGCAATGCGTTCACTAAAGAAACATCTTTAGGTTTCACTTCTCATTTTCCTTACCACCTCGCTTAACTGAGAAATAACCGTTTCTATTTCTTCTTTAGTTGTGTATTTGCCCAAGCTGAAACGTATCGAAGAATTTGCATATTGTTCCCTGCCCATTGCTTTTAATACGTGCGATGGCTCAGGCAATGCGGAAGTGCAAGCAGAACCCATTGCCATTGCAATATTAGGTAGTTGGGCAATTAACCTGTCGGCTTGTATGCCTGCAAATGCAAGGTTGGTGACATGGGGTAACCTATGTTTTTGGCTACCATTCACAAATACATTGCCAAGGTCGAGCAGGCTTTGTTCTAAAAAGGTACGTAGTACGGAAAGCCCTTCGGCATCGTCCCACATTTCAGCGCCAGCAATGGCACAGGCTTTTCCTAATCCTACAATTCCAGGTACGTTTAGAGTGCCTGATCGTATTCCTCTTTCCTGTCCGCCACCATGTATTTGAGGAGTTACCTTCACACGTGGATCTTTTCTGCGTATATAAAGGGCCCCGGCCCCTTTAGGCCCGTACATTTTATGTGCTGAAATACTCATCAGGTCAATTCCTTCTTCCTGTACATCGAGCAGAACTTTACCTGCAGCCTGCGTAGCGTCGCAAAACAACAGACTTTTTTTTGCATGAACTATTTCGGCAATTTTTTTTATCGGGAATATTGTACCTGTTTCATTATTTGCATACATGGCACATACTAAAACCGTATCTGCCCGTATTGACCTTTCCAGTTGTTCAAGGTCCGGCAGGCCCTCACTATCAACCGGCAGAATATCTATCTGCCCGCCACGTTCACCAACATATTTACAGTTATCAAGCACTGCATTGTGCTCAGTAGCAAAAGCCAAAATATGCCTGCCTTTAGTGGTATACGATTTATATACACCTGTAATGGCCAGACTAACCGCTTCGGTTGCACCTGAGGTGAAAATAATTTCCTGCGGATCGCAATTAATAAGGTTACTTACCTGGGCTCTTGCTTCTTCAACTGCCCTGTTGGCTGTCCACCCTGCTGCATGTGTATGGCTTGAAGCATTTCCGAATTTATCAGAGAAATAAGGAAGCATAGCATCAAGCACCCTTTTATCAACCGGAGTAGTGGCGTTATAGTCAAGGTATATCAGCTTATTACTCATTTGCTCATTAGTTCCTTATAAGATGGGATGGCTTTAAGTGCCGCATAATCGCCATTCTCCAATGAGGCGCAATATATGTTTATTCCATTGGTAACCAGCAGTATTTTTACCTGCATAACCAAATTATAACGCACCACCTGGTCAAAAACTTCCTGTGTAATAGGAACATCAAAACTTTTGCATTCAACCATTAAAATGGGCGCACCGGTATTACTGCAAGCTACTATATCAGCCCGTTTACTTAATTTATTATACGTGAATTCCTTTTCAACTAACAATAAACTAAGGGGGTATTCCTTGTGTTTATTCAAATATTCTATCACATGTTGGCGTACCCATTCTTCAGGTGTTAAAACCACCATTTTTTTGCGTACAGGGTCGAATATTCTAGGCTGTCCGGCCTCCTCTTCAATGCGGAAATCACCAGCAGGGAACGTAAGTTGAGGGAAATTAACAATGCTACCCATATAAAAAGATGAAATACAAAGTTATGAATAGAATAGAAAGGCGTAATTTGGCGGTAGAATTATGGCATTATCCTATAAAGACATATTATCGGACTTAGAAAAGAAGCTCTATCACCCTGTCTACTTTTTTTGTGGTGAGGAACATTATTACATAGACCTGCTCAGCCAGTTTATAGAAAAGAATGTACTTGACGAAGGCGAACGGGAATTTAACCAGATGATATTTTATGGCCGTGAGAATAGTATTGCAACCGTGTTAGATGCTGCTTACCGGTTCCCGATGATGTCGAACCACCAGGTAATTATTGTAAAAGAGGCACAGGAAATGCGTGATCTGCTTACAGGTGGCGGTGAGGATAAAAACATGCTGCTTACCTATTTAGAAAAGCCTCAGAAGTCGACCATACTGGTGTTTTGCTATAAGTATAAGAAGCTTGATATGCGTACTTCGGCGGGTAAAAAGCTGTCGAAGAATACCGTGTTTTTTGATTCCGCTAAACTATACGACAGGCAAATTCCGGCTTGGATAGAAGGGTATATAAAAGAGAAGGGATATATAATCGGCCATAAGGCGTTGGCTTTACTGGCAGAATATTTAGGAAGCGACCTGAGTAAAATATCGAACGAATTAGGTAAGCTGATGATAAACCTGAAGCCACCTGCTGAAATTACCGTTGCTGATATTGAATCGAATATAGGGATTAGTAAGGACTACAACATATTTGAATTACAGACAGCCCTGGGCTCTAAAGATATGGGCAAGGCTTTGAAGATCGTGGAATACTTTGCATCCAATACTAAGGACAATCCTTTTGTGTTGAGTGTTGTTTCGTTGTATAATTATTTCAGTAAGCTGTTTATTTATCATTCCTTGAAAGATAAATCGAGGAACAATGTGGCAGCTAAATTGGGTGTATCTCCATTTTTTGTGCAGGACTATGAAAAAGCTGCACGGGTATACAGCCAGTCTACCTTGCATAAAATATTTCATGTATTACGTGAGTACGATCTGAAATCGAAGGGAGTAGGGAATGCTACCACTGACGAAGAAGAGATATACAAAGAGTTTATTTTAAAACTTATGTATGTTGATGCTATTCCGCAGACAGAGTTGAAAGTAGTGTAACTACTTTATTTCTATTTCATCAATAAAAATAAACGCGCTATCTGGGTAGCCGGGGTGCCATTTAGGTAGTTGGCCATAGTTTTTCGCAAAGACCTTTATATACCGCGCTTGTTGCGCAGGAATTTCTTTTCCGAATGATTTTATGGTGGGTGTTTCCATTGTATCTGCAATGGTATTTACAACATGTGCAACAGGGATAAAGTGTATGCTATCGGTTGATACAGAGAAATCAACATAGGTAGGCATATATATATAGCTCAAAGCATCTTGCAAAAATTCTGCACTCACATTTTTAACTGTTTCTGTTTTACCCAGATCAACAACCGCCTCAAAATCCTGGTACTGGTAACCCTGCCATTTGCCTAAGTGAAAATCAGTACTGGCATGTTGGAAATCAATTAATGCTTCAGGTCCACCTGCAGTATATTGCCTATTGGGTGTAGGTTTAATTTTTATTTTTCTGCCTTTTGGGATTTTGATGAAATGTGCATCCATAAGAATGTAGAATCTTGGGAATGTTCCACCTTCTTCGAAATTTGAACTTAGTTTTCCCTTGGGTCCTCTTTGAGCATAGCAACTTATACTGTCCGTTTTGCTTATATAAAAAGCCGAATCATAAGGTATTGAACCTTCTGTGCCCTCTACTGAATCAATATGACATGATGAAATCTCGAGCCTGTCATCTGGTGAATATCCTTTGGCAATTATTCTAACTGAATCAGTAAACAATACATTATCATATTCTAAATATGGTATCGGCACAATACTTTCACCTTTAGGAATAGAATCTACTGGTACATTATTCCCCGTTCCCCAGGTTGATAGTAAATTAGTCGTGGTGAATGTATAACTCAGTGTGCCGCCATTCATTAAATCAGTATAATGTAAGAAAGAGCCCATATGGTCTTTGCCATTTAATGTTGCAGCCTCAATATCACCTGAACTATTTTCAAGATTAGCAGCAATAATTGAAAACGTTTTTCCATTCTCTAAGTGTATTGTTACAGTATCAAACAGAGGAGTAGTTAACTCAAACTGCCCATCACCCGGGCAAACCTGGTACAAACCCATGGCACTCATTACATACCAAGCAGATAGCGCACCACAATCATCATTACCACAAATTCCATCGGGCTTAGCGGTATAAAAATTTTCTATTTCATGCACATATTGGGCAGTTTTCCAAGGCTGTCCAACGTAGCTATATAAATATGCCATATGGTGACTTGGCTCATTACCCTGTGCATATTGCCCTATCATTCCTGTAATATCAGGCTGCTGCCTGCCATCCATTTTCGATGAAGTGGTAAATAGAGTATCTAATTTCATCGCCAGTTTTTCTTTGCTGCCATACAGATCTATCAATCCACTAATATCTTGCGGAGTGTAAAAATTATATTGCCATGCATTGGCTTCGGTATAATTAAATGTTACTGCCTTTGGGTCAAATGTCACACAGAACCTTCCATTCTCACGCCCCTGCATAAAATCGTTATTGGGGTTGAACACATTCTTAAAAGCCTGCGCCAATTGTATGTATCTTTTGTAATCATCCATCTTGCCCAATGATTTTGCCATTTGCGCAATGCACCAATCATCGTAAGCACATTCTAATGTTTGTGAAACCGATTCACTGCTTTTATCAGCCGGTATGTATCCATATTCTCTCATTGCAGGTAAGCCCCTGCTATCTGCATCGGCGCTATGTTCCATAGCTGCCAATGCTTCGTTTGCATCAAAGCCCCGTATGCCTTTTTGATATGCATCATTAATTACCGATACCGAATGATACCCTATCATGCAATTGGTTTCGTTAGCAGAAAGTTCCCACACGGGTAGCATTCCGCCTTGCTCATATTGTTTTAAAAATGTTTGAATAAATTGCCTGTCAATATTTGTATCAATAATTGTTAATAGCGGATGTAATGACCTGTAAGTATCCCATAATGAGAATACGGTATACATATCAAAGCCTTTTGCTGTATGGGTTTTATTATCCCGTCCACGGTATTGGCCGTTTACATCGGTATATAAACTAGGGTGAATAGCAGTGTGGTAAAGTGCTGTATAAAACTTTGTCAGCATAGTATCACTCTTTGATGATACTTCTATTTTATCTAAGTAATCATTCCATGCCTTTTGTGTTTTCTTCAATGTGCCATCAAAATCCCAGCCAGGTTCATCATGCTCTAAATTCTTTCTTGCATTATCGGTACTTATACCTGAAATACCAATTTTAACAAGTATAGTATCGGACTTATCAAAATCGAAACGGACTTTGATATCCTTCGAAACTAGCTTATAACGTTCCTGAATGTCTTTCGCACTCATTGAACTGACTTTGGGTAGTTCGCGTAACCCAAAGCCACCAAGTTGAGAATTGTCAATAAACTCTGCTATGTCTGAGATAGGCTTTGAGAATCGTATATCAAAGTAGATCCATTTATTTTTCGTCCAGGCTTTTGTTTCTCTATATCCGCATATTTCTGTATCACTAAGACATGTATATTCTGAATAAAGTACTTCATTTCTGTGCTTTAAATCGAGCATGATAGAGCAGCTATCTCCTGTAGAGTATATGTAACGGTGCATACCTGCCCTTTCGGATACAGTAAGGTCAGCCTTAATATCGTTATTTAGTTTTACTGAATAATACCCTGCCGATGCTTGCTCATTTTTGTGGGAGAAAGTAGAAAAATAAAAACTAGGATTGATGATATATGAAAATGTATCTTGGGCTTCATAAGGCCACTTATTCCATGCTGTTGGCATTAACAAAATATCTCCATAATCTGAACAGCCTGTACCGCTTAAGTGTGTATGTGTAAATCCGTAAATAGTATCATCGGCATAATAGTAGCCTGAGCAGCCATCCCAACCCGATGTGCGGGTATCGGGGCTTAATTGCATCATTCCAAAAGGATAACATGCACCTGGGAAAGTATGTGCATGCCCGGCAGTACCAATAAATGGATCAACATAATGCTGCAGATCTTTTTGGGCAAAAGTTGTATTGAATAGAAACAAAAATAAAAGCGTAATCCAAAACCCGACCTCACCCTGGCCCTCTCCTACAGGAGAGGGAAACAAGTCTCCCCGCATGGGGAGATTTAGAGGGGCAAACGTTAAGGAATTACTTCTCACACTATGTATTATAACACGAATGTACGGAATAAATCAGGGAAATTATAGCCAGATAAAACATTTGCCAAAAGGCACGAAGACACAAAGTATGGCAGTGTATTTCTTTGTGTTCCTTAGTGACTTGGTGTCTTTGTGGCGGAAGTTCTCTATTCTACAGCCCTGCCTGGAAGTGTATAAAAAGCCCATGTTGTCCAAGGGCATTAAAGGAGTATTCGAATCTCCAGATAAGATCGTAGTAGGCAACAAGGTCAATACCTACACCATTACCCCACATTTGCTGATTAGCAAGAAAATCATTAACTACATAAGGCGAAGGTGAAGTTAAATATCCCCAATCGGAAAAAACGGTAAAATACAATGCATAGTATGCCTTGTTAAATTGCTTTACACCAAATAATGGAAGTGTTTGAACCGGTACATTCAGAAACCTGAATTTAAGTTCATTCTTAACCAAAATAAAATCATTACCATCAACTACATAATCTTCATATCCTCTTACCAGGTCATTTCCGTAGCCCATTCCATGCTGAATATAATAAGGTTGCGGAACATTATTGGAAAGCTTACCTTCAACCATTGATGCAAAAAAGAAATACTTGGAGAGTGCCCAGTATTTATGTAAGGAGGTTTGCACGTAAATAATATTAAACGGGTGATTAAGCAAGTTAAGCCCGAAATCATTAACACCAAAGTCAATATAATAGCCGGAAAGCGGGAAAGGAGAATAATCACGAACATCGCGCCGGAAATAATATTTTACACCAAAAAAATTTGTGGATGTTTGATTGGACGGAAAATAATCGGTTGTAAGTTTCAGAATAGTATCATTAATAGTACATGAGTGAAAATTTACTTCTAGGTAATGCATATTGTAAAACCCTTGCCGGTAACTGTAATCAACTCTTGCTGTATATTCCTGCCGTAAAACATTCTCCGGTGTATTCAGAAATGTGAGTATACCACCTACAGATGTATAGGCAATATCTTTATTCTGTGAAGAAGTTGCTGAGAATTGCAGCCCACCTTTTTGTTGTTTATCAAGATAAGGGATGGAATAGCTTAATCCGTATTGTTGGGTATAACCAAGTTGCACACTTGCTTTCAATACTTGCTTTAGCCCGAGTGTATTATTGTCGGCCAATATCAGCCCATAATCAACTTTATTAAGGCTGCGATGATCCTGTTGCCACCACACATTAAAATTGCGTTCTTCTATTTGTAGTATTGGTGCAGGCCATATGTACCACTTCTCAACAACTGTTATCGATACGCCTGTTTGCCCGGTTGAAAGATGAACCGTATCAACTGTTACAAAGTTGAATAAGGAAGTGTTCATCAGGTTATCTTTCGAACGTAAAGCAATGGTGGGCCATTCGCTCACACGTATGGTATCTCCCTTATCGAAGGTAAGTTCCCTATGAATGATCGAGGTTCTTGTTTTGTAATTGCCGTCTACATAAATATCGTATACAACAAATTTCTTGTTCGATGTAGAATCAGTATTCTGGCAAAACGCAGGTGAAACTGAGCCGGCAAATAATAATGCAAGAAATAAGTGGCGTACGTAAAACTTCATTACCGTTTAAATATTCAGGTAATGCATCAATGCATCGTAGCGGTCTTTTATACCTGTATTTTGTGTGCTCTGCGAAAAAGAAGCTTTAACTGTGTAACTGAACCGTTCGAAGGTTTGCAACACAGCAGAAACATCCTGCACGCTTAACTTAATTGTAACATCAAGTTCAGTTGAGTTTTCCCGCGGTGTAAGGAAAAGGCTTAATATCTTGGCCCCGTTGGACTCGGCTATCTGGGCAATTTGTGAAAGCGAATAATCATGTTGGTGAAGTTCTAATACTATTAAACTTCCGGGTTCCTGTGCAGCGCTGAGTTGGGCAAAATAGTCAAGCATTTTTTGCATAGTAACCACACCCACGTAGTGTTCCTTGGCATCGATTATGGGTATTACCGATATCTTAAGTAATGAATACATCTTCAGCACATCGTATGCATGTTGATGCTCAAATACAAATGGTTTGGTAAGCGTACGGCGTATTTTACTTATATGGTCAGTTGCAGAAATGTGGTCGAGTATTTCAGCATCTGAAACAATACCTACATAATGCGTTTTATCAATAACCGGCAGATGAGATACTTTAAATTCATCCATCCACTCCAGCGCTTTTTTCGCTTCATCACCCACCTTAAGTGGCGGTATATCTGTACTTATAAGGTCTTTCGCTAGCATGTTCTGTTACTATATCTGAGTCAAAGCTACAACTATTTGTTCATATTGGCTAATTAAAAGAAAGCCCTTACCTGTGCCGTACCTGTATTCACTAGTTTTGAGCCCTCGCTATCACGGCCTGTATACGATATATTTAACTGAATGTTCTTCGATATATTGCACTGGTAGGTCGCTCCCCAGGTGTAATTATCACCTATATTCAAGCCCTGCAGCATTTCCAAGCCAAGGGGGCTGTTAGCCAGTTCATTAAACTTAATATTTATATAATTAAAATTAGCAAGCAAACTACCCTTATTCAACACATTGTATTTTAATTCAGCACCATAGTTTTGTTGTAACGATTGCCCTCCACCTTCTGAATATGAATTCAGCTTGTCGGTAAATGTATACAGTACTGATATTCTGAAACTGGTGCTGGGCTGGTAGCTGAGTTTAGGCTGGCTTATGTAATACAGAATATTGAAATTATTACTCGTGAAGTAATTTGAATTACTAATGTCATTTCCGAATTTCTCATCATCTTCTATCATCCATTTGGTGCTATAATTAAACCGGCCATGCAGTTCATTATATTTATTCTCCCTGGCTTGTGTGCCGGTTTCCTGTAAGGTGGTTTTATTTATTGCATCGTTGTAACTGTAATCGGCGCCAAATTTCGGGTTAAGCTGGTTAAAGAAAACAGTATTACGTATAGTAGTATTAAGGCCAACAAGGTTGGTGTCGTTTGCGTTTTGCAGAAGAGGATTATAGACTTGCGCCACATTGGTTGATGTACTTTTTTTATCGGTATGGAATGCCAGTTGCTCTGAGAAAAGTGCAAAGAAGGAGCGGATATCTTTTGTGTTTGCCCAAAGAGCGGCAGGCCTCAGGCTGAATGTTTCGGTAAGCCCACTGGTGTATGTTTTAATGAATTGGTTGGTTGGCGTATAAACTTTTATATAATCAGCCTGATCTGGAAATGGTGCAATGTAAAATTCGTTCAGTTGTTTTATTCCATCCCCGTTAAAATCTGTCCACGCATAAATTCCCTGGCCTTGCGCAACCTGCACATAGGTGTAACTTTCTTTTGGCTGCAGGCCAGATCCAGCCTCGTAATAAGTACTGCTCATAATAAGTCCATGCGCAGCGTTCAGGTCATATTGTGCCTGCCCGACAAGGGCATTTACCGGTTGCTGACCTTGTGCCAATGCGCTATCATAAACTGAAAGTATATGGTATGTTACATTTGCTTTAAAGCGGCTTTTCGGGTTTTTGACGATGTTCAGGTTCAGCGAAATATTTTTAGAGAAAAGAGATTTCACCATTTCATCTTCAGTCGGAGCAAAGTCTGTTCTCTCCTGATAGTTTATACCATAACTTAACTTACTGGTGTCGGCAGAATGAATGAAAGTATTCCACTGATAATATTTAAAAGTTGAAGCCTGTTCAAATAATGATGTTGAATTTGTGACAATACTATCTGTACGTCGTGATCGGAAAATATCATTCTCGGTGCCTTCGCCTGCACCTACCACCCAGTGCACGATTTTATAGGACAGTGTACCAAATTCCTTATAATAATTACTCTTATTATCGACCGATAAGGTGTTTAGTAAAGCTCCGTTAAAATCGGCTGTGAAATTCTTTTCGCTGGCTTTTAAAATAGCAGTTTGTCGGGTTGCATTATAATTCCCTCCTTCCAGGAATGCCTGGAATCCGTAGCCAAACAGGTCTCTTTTATTACCCAAACTTATTGTTGTACTAAGTATATTCTGGTCAGCATAAATACTGTCACTTGTTCTATTCCAGTCTCGTGAAAATTCTACCGGGCGATATCGCTCGATCGGCGAAAAATCTTTTTGTACTCCTTCATATCCTACATCAGTTGTAACACGCCATGCGTCTTTTTTATGTTCAATGGTATCCTGCAGGAAACTAATGTTGTGAAAATTAAGTTTCCCTGCAAAACCTACATCCTGGCCCTTATCCAGTTTCGAAAAGGTATTAATATCATTGTTCGACACGGCAGTCTCAACCTGTATGCTTGAGCCAGCCGATAATTTGTAATCGCCGCCAAGTGTTATCATTTGTTTTTTCTTCGGGGTAATGAGTAGCACCTGTGCAATATAATTTCCCTGCCTTACTCCGCTAATGGGCGCAACCCATTTAAATACTCTTCCATTAGCTGCTGAGGGTATTTCAACATAATCGCCTTGCCCCTGATTAACTTGAGAAAAACTTAACCTGTAATGTGCTTTCGTTGAGTCTACAGAGTAAACATAAATAGTATCGTTGAATCCCAATGCAACATTAATTGTATCTATTTTCCGATAGAGCACTTCTGTGTTATTAAATGCTATACTGTCTGCTCCCGGTACTAAAGCATTTTGAATATGGTTTCCTACCGAGGCCATTAATTGTTCCTGAGGAAATGTAAGCGATTGCTGAAGTGGTTGCGTTTTTGCATCCTGTTCAGAATATAAATTGAATCGCAGGTTAAGTTTATTGTTATGGTATTCAGTTCCTGCAAAATAGAGTGAACGCAGGTATGTTTGATCGCTATATTGAAATTCTACTACAATGCGGGTGGTTTGTAGAATAAGGTGCTTTGGGGTAAATGTAATTTGTGCGGCGTTGTAATCAATTGTATAGTCGTTGTTCTGTCCGCGTAGCATTAATTGTCCATCTAAATAGACTTTCTCAGTACCTGAAAGCACAACAATAAAGTTCTCATTGTCGCTACCTGTCAGACGATAGGGGCCCATATTCCCATCTATAGGCGTAACATTATTACTGGCGAATTTACCTTTCGATATTGCTCCTCCACCTGTTACTCTCAGGTAGGCGGCCTTATTGCTATCCTTTTCGGGCCCAACAATAAAGCGTGTAGAGAACATTCCACCTTCAGCTTTTTTATAATATTTCATAAAATAACCGCTAGGGCTGCTCAGTTCATAGTCACCTGCAATAAGGCTTGTATTTTTATTGTAAAGCTTTATAAATACTTTATCAAAGTCCTGCAATGTCGCAGTGTTCCCCTCGGGTTGAATAGGGAGGCTATTATCGGTAGCTGATACCAAAACATTTACATTGTTACTCAGTTTACCGGCAAGTTGTAAATTAAGCGCAGAGTTTACGGTAAGGTTTTGTGCATTGCCAAATGTAATTCCTCTTGAAATATTTCCGCTCTTGTCTAATGTGCCAAGGTCAAAAGGGTCGTTGCTGTTTTTGTTTTGATCTACCTGGTATATGAAACCTTGTTGTTGCCCATACTTAGTAGGATGCATGATGTTATTATCCTTATGCTCGTGCGTTTGAGTGAGCAAAAAAGGAAAGACCCTGTATGCACAGTATATACTATCTGAAGTAATTCCATTTTTTTTCAGCGCTACTGAGTTCAACACAATTTTACCTTCAGCAGGCTCAAGTGTATAATAAGTACTGTCGAGTATTTTGCCATTGGCAGTTATTAAATGCACCGATTGTGGTAATATGCTAAGGGTGTCAATACGTATTGTATCATTCCCCTTTACTGAAATAGTTTTTTTGCGCTGGTTGGTTAACTGGTTGAACGGAATAGGTTTCGGAGGAATGATAGGTACTCGGTATGTGCAGTAAAGTGTATCAGCTTTAACAGTATTTTTCTTCAAGCCCGCTAAGTCTAATGTTAGTCTCCCTTTTATAAAGTCAACTTTGTAAAATAGGCTGTCTAATTTTTGTTTGCCATTTAAATGGAGTGATAGCGAATTGGGAAGTATACCTAGCGAATCAATTCTAATTATTGTATCGTGTAAAGACAATGTATCTTTTAAATGCAATGCAATAGCTTTATTGCGAAGGTTGTTTTGCTGTTGAGCATACCCTTGCAGGGAAATAATTCCTAAAAACCCAATTATCAGAAGGGAAAGCTTTCTCACAATCAAAAACTACGAATATCGTAAATAACGCAGAATTTATATTTTTGTTGAGTTTAGCAATACACCCATGAAGAAAATAGTAACATACAATGTGAACGGTATCCGTTCTGCCATGTCAAAAGGTTGGCTCGACTGGGTAAAAACAGTTAGCCCCGATATAATATGCCTTCAGGAAATAAAAGCGCTTAAAGAGCAATTGAATCTTGATGATTTTACAAAAGCGGGGTACCACAGTTATTGGTATTCAGCTGAAAAAAAAGGCTACAGTGGGGTTGCCATACTTACAAAAGCGAAGCCCGATCATATAGAATATGGCTGCGGATTTCATGATAATGAAGGAAGGGTAATAAGGGCAGATTATGGCGATGTTTCTGTCATTAGCGTATATATGCCTTCAGGCACTTCGGGTGATGAAAGACAGGCATTTAAAATGCAATGGATAGCTCAGTTTCAGGACTATATTGCTAAACTAAGGAAAAAGAGGCCAAACCTTATCATTGCAGGTGATTATAACATTTGCCACAAACCCATTGATATTCATAACCCGGTAAGCAATGCCAATTCATCGGGGTTTTTACCTGAAGAACGGGAATGGATAGATGGTTTTATGAAGACCGGATTTATTGATTCGTTGAGGCAATTCAATAAAGAACCCCATCAATATACCTGGTGGAGTTTCAGAGCAAATTCGCGGGCCAATAACAAAGGTTGGCGGATAGACTACCAGCTGGTGAGCGAGCCGTTCGGAAAAGCGCTTAAACGTGCAGTAATACTAGCCGATGCAAAACATTCCGACCATTGCCCCATGCTTATTGAAGTGGACTTTTAGTGCCAAACAAATTCGTTTTATGGTATTTGCGAAAGTTCTGTGTCGTCAATTTGGATATTTTTTTTACTTTTGAACCTTAGACTTATACCCACAGGAAGTATAAGGAGATAGGATAAACGTTTTTTCTATATTTAGTATGAAAATAAAATTGATACCGGTTATCGCGTTTGGCTTGCTGCTGGCAGCTTGCGGAGGATGTGGAAATGACCACGGGAAAACAAATACGCATTTAGCTAAGGGCGGAGTTTATTACGGAGGTGTATTTCGTCTTAATTGGGTAATCGGTTTCAGAAGTCTTTTCCCTGATAATGTGGGTGATATACCTGCTCATAATATTGCTAACCAGGTTTACGAAGGCCTTGTAAAACTTTCTTCAAAAGATCTTACTAATACACCTTGCCTTGCTACACGTTGGGAAAGGAACGATAATGCTACAGTCTGGACCTTCCATATCCGTAAGGGTGTTAAGTTCCACGATGACCCTTGTTTCCCTGACGGTAAAGGCCGTGAAATAACTGTTAAGGATTTTAAATGGTGCTTTGACCAATTATGTACTGCTGGCCCGCAAAATCAACAGTTCGAAGTTACATTTAAGAACCGCGTTTTAGGAGCTGATCAATACTACCAGCTTTCAGCAGATAAAAAACCTTTACCGGCAGATGGTGTTGAAGGAGTTAAGGTGGTTGATGATTCTACCCTAAGGATTACATTAAGTGCGCCATTCGGAGGTTTTTTAAATTTACTTACTGAGCCAGGATGCTGGTTATACCCGAAGGAAGCGCTTGATAAATACGGAATTGATATGCGTATCCATATGGTTGGTACAGGTCCTTTTATGCTGAAAGAAGCTAAAGAAGACCAAGCTGTTGTGTTGGTGCGTAACCCGAACTATTGGGGAGTTGATCAGTACGGCAACCAATTGCCATATCTTGATGCTATTCACTACTCTTTCGTTCATGAAAAGAAATCGGAATTACTTGAATTCCAACAAGGTAACTTGGAAATGATGTACCAGATACCAATTGAGATCATTCCTCAGATATTGGGTCAAATGAATTCAAGTGAAAGTGGCACAGGAAATAAGGTAGACTATACCTTAGACGTAAAACCGGCTATGAGTACCTATTTTTACGGGTTCCAAACTCGTGATAAACTTTTTAGTAATAAATACCTGAGACAAGCATTCAATTACGCAATTGACCGTGATAAGATTGTTAACTACACATTACAAGGTGAAGGAATACCGGGTACATATGGTATCGTTCCTCCACAGGCTTTCCCAGGGTATGATTACAAGCAGTTGAAGGGCTATAATTTCGACCCTGATAAGGCAAGGGAATTATTAGCTAAAGCCGGTTACCCTAATGGTAAAGACTTCCCTGAAATAACCCTGCAAACAAGCAGTGACGGTGGACAACGAAATGTACAGATCGCTGAAGTGCTTCAAAAAATGTTAAAGGAGAATTTAAATGTAACAGTGAAGATCAATGCTGTTCCATTCCCTCAACATCTGGATGCTTTCCTTCGCGGAAAGGTTCCTGTGTTCAGAGAAGAGTGGGTAGCTGATTATCCAGATCCTCAAACATTCCTAACTATGTTCTGTGGTGCTAACGTGCCTAGAGATACTGATGCAATGGCCTATACAAATGCTTGCAGGTACAATAATCCTGAGTTTGATACAGTTTTTGCTCATGCCTTACTTGCTGTTAATGATAGTGTTAGGTATAAATTATATGCTCAGGCCGATCAGATCGCATTGGATGAAGCGCCTTACTTATGCATTTACTACGAAGAAAACTACTATTTGTATCACAACTATGTAAGAAACTTTTATGGTAATTCAATGGATTATCTCGATTTTGGTAAAGTGTATATAATACCTGCAAACAAACGGGTGTCGAATAATCCGAATCCTTCTCCTGCAGCAAATTAAGGGTATTTTAGTTGTGGTGCGTCTATATGTATAATTGGTGGAGTAATAGCTGCCTTTAAAAAGAGTTTTATGCCGATACTGATTTTCTTCATTGCACACTGGTTTCTTTCCCTCTTCTGTCAAACCTTCTTTCTGCATAGGTATGCTTCGCACAAAATGTTTACCATGAGCAAGGGATGGGAACGTTTCTTCTATATTCTTACTTTTATTACACAGGGCTCATCTTTCCTTAACCCAAGGGCCTATGCTATATTGCATCGCATGCACCATACTTATAGTGACACGGAAAAGGATCCGCATTCTCCGCATTTTTTTAAAGATGTGTGGAGCATGATGGTACAGACAAAGAATATGTACATGCTGTATGTAGATAAAAAGGTAGAGCCCGAAGAAGCATTTAGAGGTAATTACCCGGAATGGCCTTTTTTAGATAGAATAGCTGATAACTGGTATACTCGCCTGTTCTTTGCTTCAATATATATAGCGTTCTATATTTCATTTGCGCCCTCGGCATGGTGGTTCTTGTTATTACCTTTTGAATTTCTTATCAGCCCGGTGCAAGGTGCAGTTGTAAATTGGTGCGGACATAAATACGGTTATTCTAATTTCGATAATGGAGATAAGTCAAAAAATACAAGCCCGATAGATATTCTTTTACTCGGCGAATTGTTCCAGAATAATCACCATAAAAGCCCCAACAGCCCTAACTTTGCGAAGAGGTGGTTTGAGTTCGACCCAACATATCCTGTAATGCGAATGTTGAATTCGCTGCACATTATCAAACTAAGAAGAACGAGTTAATTTAAGAAGGCTGAGAGTTTTCTTTCTTCGCCATTTCTTCGGTAATTTTTTTCAGCGTAATAAGCTCACGCATTTTGTCTTTTGCATCGCCTGCGGGGCTACCCAAATAAGATTTACCACCTTCTAATGATTTGCTTGGTGCTGATTGACCTAGTAGAATAGCTCCTTTACCAATGTGAATATTGCTTGGCACACCAACCTGACCCCAAAGCGTAACATTATCTTCAATAGTAACCACACCGGCAATTCCTACTTGCGCTGCAAACAGGCACATTTTACCAATCTGTGTATCGTGCCCTACATGCACCTGATTATCTAATTTAGAACCTGCACCAATGCGTGTGGTATCTGAAACACCTCTGTCAATAGTGCAGGCAGCGCCTATCTCAACATCATCTTCTATTACCACATTACCGCACGAAACCATTTTGTCAAATAGCTCGGGCCTGCGTTTAAAATAGAATGCATCACTGCCTATTACCGTTCCTGAATGAATGGTTACATTATTACCAATAACCGTTTCATCATATATAGATACGTTAGGGTGAATAACACAATTATCGCCTATCACAACATTTTTGCCGATAAATACACCCGGCATTATGCTGGTGTTCTTACCAATCTTAGCAGTTGAGCTTATCATTTCCTTCTGGCTAAAATCGTCAGGGTGAAAATGCTTGATGATCATTATATATGCACTAAAAGGGTCATCGCAAAAAAGAAGCGCCTTGCCTTTTGGGCAGGGAACCTTTTTATTAATGATTATAGTAGTGGCGTTCGATTGTAAGGCTTTATCGTAATACTTAGGATGATCGACAAAAACTATGTCTCCGTTAACTACCCTGTGTATTTCATTAAGTCCTGTAATCTGGTGTTTAGGGTCCCCATCAAAAGTAGCGCCAATAATGGCTGCTATCTGTTCCAGTGTTTGAGCAGGAGAAATTTTCATGACGGCAAATGTAGGGATAATGGGCTATAAAAAGAAATAAAATGCTCGATTATCAATACATTTTCTACCTTTGCAGCCGTCTTTCACATAAGCGGATGTGGCGGAATTGGTATACGCGCCAGACTTAGGATCTGGTGCCGCGAGGCGTACGGGTTCGAGTCCCTTCATCCGCACTTTACAAACCCTGAATACTATGTTGTAGTATTCAGGGTTTTTATTTTTTCGAAATATGCTAGCTAAATGTCGAAAAAGGGTATCTAAATACCGATAAAAAAGCCTACTTTCGCCCTCCATTTTAAAAGATAAATAAACATCATGGATATAGTAAAGGAAAGCATTGACGAAACCAATGCAGTAATTAAGGTAAAGGTTATTCCGGCTGATTATAAAAAAGCTGTAGACAAATCAATAAAAGACTACCAGAAAAAAGCGGTTATTCCGGGTTTTCGCCCTGGTTTAGTGCCTACGTCGGTTATTACCAAGCGTTTTGGTAAGTCAATATTAGCCGATGAAGTAAACCATATTCTTTCTCATTCACTTGATAATTACATAAAGGAAAATAAACTTCGCATTGTAGGTGAACCATTGCCACAAGCGAGCAATGTTGAACTGGAATTCGAAAAGGAATTTGAATTTGCTTTTGAAGTAGGTCTGGTGCCTGACTTTGATGTGCCACTTTCAACAACCCAAAAATTCACATTGTTCCAGGTGAATATTGATGAAAAATTTGTTGACGAGTATGTTGAAGAAATGCGTTTGCGTTTTGGAAACCTTACTCACCCTGATGTATCAGGTGAAAGTGATATTTTAATTGGCGACTTTGTTGAATTAGATGCAAATGGAGAAATATTGCCTGGTGGTATTTTCAAGTCATCAGCCATTAACCTTGGTAAATTCCCTGCCGGTAAGAGTAAAGAAAAATTCTTAGGCCGAAAGGAAGGCGATAAGCTTATCTTGAAGCTGGACGAAGTTACCAAGGACTATGAAGAAGTAGCTGCTATGATGAGCATTCCTAAAGATAAGGCTGCAAGTCTTACCTCATCTTTCCAGGTTACGTTGAAACATGTTCACCGTATTATTCCTGCTGAAATTAACCAGGAATGGTGGGATAAGATATATGGCCCGGGCAAAGTAAATAACAGTGAAGATTTCCGTGCTAAGGTAAAACAAGAACTTGTTTCTGTTTTTGGCCCACAGGCTGAGCGTAAGCTTCAAAACGAAATGGTGGAATACCTTATTGGAAACACTACCATAAAAATGCCTGAAACATTTCTTAAAAAATGGTTACACAGGGTTAGTAAGGAACCAATTTCAGATGAACAAATGAATATTGAGTTCGAGGTGTATGCCCAATCATTAAAATGGAGACTCATAGAGGATAAGATATTCAAGGATAACAATATGACAGTTACCCAGCAAGAAGTTATGGATTATACCCATGCACTTGTACATGGTTACTTAGGCCAGGGAGCAAACGAAGAACAGGTTAAAGCAACCGTTCAGCGCGTATTAAGCGATGAAAAAGAAGTAAATCGCATATACGAACGTCTGTATGACATGAAGCTCGTGGACCTTCTTAAAAAGACCTATACAATTGAAAATAAAGAATTGCCACGGGAAGAATTTGAAAAGATAATGGAAAACGTAAAGTAAAAAAATCACTACTTTTAAATCCTTAAAACCAAAGAATTATGTTTAAACAAGATGAATTCCGTAAATATGCTGTAAAGCACAAAGGGATCAGCGGATCGAACTATGATAGGTATTCTGCTCAATTCAACAATAACTTTACTTCAATGCCAACTAACTGGGTATCTCCGGTTATTATTGAAGAACGTCAGTTGAACATTGCACAAATGGACGTGTTCTCCCGTCTTATGATGGACAGGATCATTTTCCTGGGTGCACCTATTAACGATGAAGTTGCTAATATTATCCAGGCACAACTTTTGTTCCTTGATTCTGCCGATGCTAAGAAAGATATTTCAATATACCTTAATACTCCCGGCGGTTCAGTATATGCAGGCTTAGGTATATACGATACTATGCAATATGTTTCGCCGGATGTGGCAACAATTTGTACCGGTATCGCAGCTAGTATGGGTGCTGTTTTAATGTGTGCAGGCGCTCCTAAAAAAAGAACTGCATTACCACACTCACGTGTAATGATTCACCAACCATTGGGTGGTGCTGAAGGACAGGCATCTGATATTGAAATTACTGCAAAAGAGATCATGAAGTTGAAGAAAGAGCTTTATGATATCATAGCAAAGCACTCTGGCCAGACCTACGAAAAGGTATATAAGGATAGTGACCGTGACTATTGGATGACCGCACAGGAAGCCAAAGATTATGGCATGATAGATGAAGTGCTGACTAAAAGCAAATAAGTAACAAAGTATATTGTAGGAAAGCGTTCTGCAGTACTTGCAGGACGCTTTTCTCGCTTAAATAACGTATATTTACGTTCGGAAACACACAATGAGTAAGAAAGGAAAAGTGCTTGTGGCAATGAGTGGGGGAGTGGATAGCTCTGTTGCTGCTTTGTTATTGCATGAACAAGGCTATGAAGTAATTGGCATTACCATGAAAACATGGGATTATGCCTCATCAGGTGGTAACAAAAAGGAAACCGGTTGTTGCAGCCTTGATTCTATAAATGATGCCCGCCAGTTAGCTGTAAAATGCGGTTTCCCGCACTATATACTCGACCTCAGGGGAGAGTTTGGTGAAAGTATCATAAACAATTTTGTTGATGAATATATGGTGGGGCGCACACCTAATCCTTGTGTGTTGTGCAATACCTATATTAAATGGGAGGCTTTATTGAAACGTGCAGATATGCTGGAGTGCGAATTCATAGCTACCGGGCATTACGCCAGTGTGAGGAAGGAAAATGAAAGGTATGTTATTTCACGTGGCATAGATAATACAAAGGATCAGTCGTATGTGCTTTGGGGCTTAACCCAGGATAGCCTGAAAAGAACCATGTTCCCTTTAGGTAATTTCCATAAAAAAGAAATACGTGCATTAGCTGAAGAAAGGGGTTACCTGGAATTAGCCAATAAGAGCGAGAGCTATGAGATATGTTTTATACCCGATAACGATTACCGTTCGTTTTTGAAGAGAAGGGTAGGGGAAGATAAAATAAATGATGGTGACTTTGTATTGGCTGATGGTACTAAGATAGGCCGCCACAAAGGATATCCTTTTTATACAATTGGTCAACGTAAGGGCTTGGAATTAGCAGTTGGGCACCCTATGTTCGTTACCGAAGTTATTCCTGAAACCAATACAGTTGTGTTGGGAACGGAGGAAGAATTGAATAAACAAAGCATGACGGTAGGGCGCTATAATCTTGTGAAATACGCTAAGTTACCAGTAGATATGCAAGCCCATACCAAAATACGCTATAAAGATATTGGCGCACAGGCAACCATTAATGAAGAAAATGGAAAAGTGAAAGTGCTTTTTCACAAAAAGGTTAAGGCAATTACACCGGGGCAGTCAGCTGTGTTTTACGAAGGCGAGGATTTACTTGGTGGAGGATTTATTGAGCTACAAGCAAAATGAGCAAAAAAAGCGCCACATATTTTTTACTTGCTATAGTTATAATGCTTGCTTCATGTAAAAAAGATAAGCCTGCAAGTATTTATTTGGGTTATGATTATTTCCCGAATAATGTTGGCCATTGGGTAATTTATAATGTTGATTCTATATCATTTAACCCTTTGCTTCCATGCGATTGCGGGTCCGATACATTTCAATACCAGGTAAAGGATATAATAGATTCCTTTTATACTGACAATACGGGAGCAAGAACGCAGGTTATAGAAAGATTTAAAAAATCGAATGCATCTAACATCTGGGTGTATCAGAAAACGTATACTGCAAACCTTACTAAAACTGAAGCAACAAGGTCTGAGGATGGTGTGAAGTATGTTAAACTTGTTTTTCCTGTAACAGTAAATAATACGTGGAATGGTGGCCCGTTCAACCCGATACCCTCTACCTATTTTCCATGGAGTGATACTACATTCAGCTATACATCAGTAAACTCGCCTTTAACTATTAATGGAAATTACTTTGATTCTTCACTTACCGTTATTCAAGATAATGAAAACACATTTATATATCACCGTCTGTATACCGAACAATATGCAGTTAACGTGGGCCGCATCTACAAACAAATTGTTGAGATAGACGCGAATGCTTCAAATGGCCTATTGATTGGCTTTGACCCTAATTTTGGAAAAGATTCACTGCTTGTTCCATCAGACTATGTTCCGCTTGTTATGGCAAACAGGCTTGCACAAGGTAGTACCATATATACTGAGACTTATGTTGCATCAGGTAATTAAACTAACATGACAAAGCTTAGCGTAAATATTAATAAAATAGCACTTCTACGTAATTCACGTGGAGCTAATTTGCCTGATGTATTGAAAGCAGCGCAGGATTGTGTCCGTTTTGGTGCACAGGGTATTACGGTGCATCCCAGGCCTGACGAAAGACATATTAAATACAAAGATGCAATAGACCTGAAACCAATTCTTTCTGTTGAGTTTAATATTGAAGGTTATCCATCGGAAGAATTTTTAAGCCTTGTTGAAGATGTGAAACCACGCCAGGTTACACTTGTACCTGATGCTCCTGACGCATTAACATCAAATGCCGGTTGGGATACAATTCATAATACAGGCTTTTTGAAGGAAATTATTGCTCGTTTAAAAAAGCAAGGCATACGTACTTCGTTATTTATTGATACTGATCTTGATCAGATAGAAGGAGCAGCAGCTACAGGTACCGACCGAATAGAATTATATACTGAAGAGTATGCTAAAAACTATTCGAAAAGCCCTGAATTAGCTATTGCCCCATATCAGAAAGCGGCACAACGTGCGCATAAATATGGTTTGGGTATTAATGCAGGCCATGACCTGAACCTTGACAACCTTGCCTATTTTCATAAAAGTATACCACATCTTGCAGAGGTATCTATTGGTCATGCACTTATTGCCGATTCACTTTATCTGGGTCTGGAAAATACAATCCAACTTTATCTCCGACAGTTAAAGTAATTTATGAAACTGGCATTTCGAAAACTCGGAACTGGTAAACCTTTATTTATTCTGCATGGCCTTTTTGGTTCTGCCGATAATTGGCAAACACTAGGAAAGCATTTCGCCGAGTACTTTACCGTTTATTTTATTGATCAACGGAATCATGGCCAATCGCCACATAGTGCAGAATGGAATTATGAAGTAATGAGCGAGGACATGAAGGAGCTTATGGAAGATGAAGGACTTGACAGAGTAAATATCATTGGTCACTCAATGGGCGGTAAAACAGCTATGCGCTTTACTGTTCGTTATCCGGAAAAAGTTGAGAAATTGGTTGTGGTTGATATTGGGCCTAAAAAATACCCTATTACCAATCAGTTTGTGATAGATGCAATTGATCAATTCAATCCTGAAATGGTGAAATCTCGGAAGGAAGCTGATGAGATCATGTCAAAATATATAGAAGATGCCAGTGTAAGGCAGTTTTTACTTAAAAACCTGTACTGGGATGAGAACCAAAAGTTGAAATGGAAATTTAATTATGAGGTAATAAAGCAAAATATAGCTGCTGTAAGCGAAGCAACTCCTTTGCCTATAAACCCAATTACTATTCAGGCATTGTTTGTTAAGGGAGAAAAATCTGATTATGTATTTAACTCCGATATTAAACGTATCAATGAAATGTTTCCCAATGCTACCTTGGTGGCAATTCCAGGGGCCGGCCATTGGGTTCATGCTGATCAGCCACAGGCATTCTTTAAAGTAGTTTCGGAATTCCTGTTGGGTAGTGAAACTAAATAAGCTGTTTAAAACTTTTCATATGAAGCATAGTGTTTACCGACTCACATACATACTTTTGTAACCCTATTAGAAAGCGATGATAGTAGATATTTTTATACCCTGTTTTATAGATCAGATTTACCCTAATGCCGGCATGAATATGGTTAAGGTGTTAGAGAAAGTCGGTTGCGATGTAAATTATAATCCGGAACAAACCTGTTGCGGACAGCCTGCTTTCAATGGCGGTTTTTGGGAAGATGCCAAGGTTGTGGGAGAAAAATTCATTAAGGAATTTCAACAGGATAGATATATAGTTTCTCCATCTGCTTCATGCGTGGGCATGATAAAGAACTACTACCCTGAAATGTTTCATAACTCTGCATTGCATAATGAGTATAAACAGCTGTCGAAGAATATTTATGAGTTCAGCAGCTTCCTGGTTAATATAATGAAGGTAACCGATGTAGGTGCAAAATTAGATGGCATTGGTACCTACCATGATTCATGTGCTGCGTTAAGAGAATGCAAAATAAAACAGGAGCCAAGAACATTATTAAAGCATGTTCGCGGCTTGGAAATAATTGAAATGAAAGACACGGAAAGCTGTTGCGGTTTTGGCGGAACCTTTTCTGCAAAATTTGAACCAATAGCTGTAGGGATGGGCGCTGATAAGGTAAAAAATGCATTAGATACCGGTGCTCAATACCTGATATCAACCGATGCATCATGTCTTTTACATATGGAGGGCTATATTAAAAAACAAAATAAAGACATTAAGACCATGCACCTTGCAGATGTACTTGCAAGCGGGTGGCAATAACGGTTAAGAAAAGACCTTATTAAATAAGAAAGGATACCGCTCGGTATCCTTTTTTATTTATAGAGTGAACTTTTCTATTGAAGTACTATCTTACGATACAGTACTCCTTCTGCTGTTGTAACCTGTACAAAGTAAATTCCCTTACTGTATTGCGACAGATCGAACTGTGTTTTCAAATGGCCCGAAGTTGTTATGTAATTATCAGCCCAAATAACTTCTCCAATTGCATTGAAGACCTTTACGCCAACGTTTTGTTTCCCGTTAGTTAGCGTTACACTCAGGTCAGTAATGCCGTTAGTAGGATTAGGGTAAACTTCCAGTGAGTTGCTCTCAGCTTCTATGTTTCGAATTCCCAACGGGCCAACTACAACACTACCGGTGTTTGATTTTCCTGCATTATAATTTATTGCTAATGTTCTTGCGGTTGGATTACATACATCAGGCCCTTGAATCCCTACGCAATAAAGCACAGTATCTTTAGTGATCAAAGGATTTTTATCATTCCAGATAACTGATGTATTAGGCACAGAATCATATAAGGTATATTTTCCTCTAATTGTGTCTCTGTATATATAATAATAGCTACCAAAGCTTCCTATATATAGGTCCCAAACTAACTTAATAGATGTTCCATTTGTATTGGGGTAAACTGATAAGTGAATTGAGTTTAATGACGGACTTAAAGGAGATTCTTTACCACAAGAATCTATCTCAGACAATTTATAGGTATAGCTTAGTAATTGAGAGTTAGCAACTGAATCAAAAAATTCAGTTATGCTTGTAGCGCAAACATTTCCAATTAAGTTATAGGTAGTGTCTGCAGATGCTTCTCTGTAAACATTGTACGATTGTATCCTTTTCTCACCTGTCCTGTTCCATATTACCAGGTTCTTTTGGTTAGTGTCAACTGTTACCATACATATTGGAACGCCAATAGGAGTATTATTATCAACTATTGCAGAAGCGCTTCCTTTGCAATTATTATTGTCGGTAATAGTTAAATTGTATACCCCTGTAGTAAGGCCACCGATATTCGATGTCGTTTTTCCGTCGCTCCACAAGTAGGTAAATGGTGCTGCTCCGCCACTATCAGAAACTGTAATGGCTCCATTTGTTGAATTACCACAATCAGTGTTAGTTATACTGGTTACTTTAACTACCGGTCCATTTGTGTTGTTTACCACGGCTGTTATTGAATCCTTACAGCCGGCTTTATCGGTTACAACCACAGGGTAAGTGCCTGCGCCAATACTCGAGATGCTAGCTGATGTTGTAGTGGCTGCATTATTCCAGCTATATGTATACGGACCTGTTCCACCACTAACATTGGCCGTTGCACTACCATTGGTTAAGGTACATCCGGCATTAGTTATAGTAGTATTCATACTTAACGCTGAAGGCTGGGTTACAGAAATGCTCAGGATTACAGTACAACCAGTGCCATCGGTTACAGTTACCTGGTAAGTTCCGGCAGCCAGGTTAGTCAGGTTTTGCGTGGTATTTTGTGAAACTGCTGAACAGGACTGTGCCTTACCTTTTGACCAATTATATGTAAAAGGCCCGGTACCGCTAACTGCAAGTGTAATCGACCCGTTTGCCATTCCATTACACGTTACATTGGTTACTGTAGGAGTTACAGTAGGGCCGTTAGAACTTGTTACGGTAACCGGTAATTGTACAGAGCAATGATATGAATCTACAATAGTGGCTTGATATAATCCAGCAGGTAATTTGCTGGCAGTATCGGATATGCTGCCACTGCTCCAGGCATAAATGTACGGTGGTGTTCCTCCTGCAGCAGTTACTATGGCTTCACCGTTATTTGTTCCGCACGTGGCATTAGTTACTTTAAAAGTTCCTGTTATAGCAGGAGACTGTGTGAGCGTAGTTGAGGTGCTTGCAGTACAACCATTAGCATCTGTTACCATAACTGAATAAGTACCTGCACTCAGGTTGTTAGCTGTAGCATTGGTTCCACCATTTAGGCTCCAGTTATAACTATAAGGTCCAGTACCATTTGTAGGAGCAACTGTTGCACTACCAGTGCTGGCACCAAAACATAATACGTTTGTAAAAGTACTGATACTAGCTTTTAAGGTGCATGAATTAGTAAGTTCTCTTACGCGATTATTATTATTATCGGAAACATAAATATTCCCTGAAGCATCAATTGCAATACCTGTTGGTGCATTTAATTGAGATGCAGTTGCTGCTGCGCCGTCACCACTAAAGCCCGGGGTTCCATTACCGGCTATAGTTGAAATAATACCGTTTGAATTCATTCTCCGAACACAATTATTATTATTATCGGAAATATAAACGGTTGAACCATTTACCATAACACCAACGGGTCTGTTCAGCTCAGCTGCAGTGGCAGCAGATCCATCACCTTTGTATCCGGCAGTTCCATTACCTGCAATAGTTGAAATAATTCCGGTTGTGCTAACTTTCCTTATACGATTATTAAGCGCATCTGCAATGAATACATTTCCCTGGCCATCAACAGATACCTGTGTAGGATTACTTAATTCGGCTGCAGTAGCTGCTGCCCCATCGCCTGCATATCCTGCCGTTCCATTACCCGCAAATGCATTAATGGTACCACTTGAATTTATAACCCGAACACGATTATTGCCATGGTCAACAACATAAATATTTCCTGAGCCATCTACTGCTACTCCGCTAGGCGCATAGAAAGAAGCTGCTGTGGCCGGGCCACCATCACCTGTGGTACCTACATTTCCGTTACCTGCAATGGTTGAAATGACCCCACTGGTATTTACCATTCGTACATAGCCATTTTTCGTATCTGCTATATACATATTTCCTGCAGCGTCTTTAACAATTCCTGTCGGGTGATATAGTTCTGCATTAACAGCCTTGCCTGCATTCCCTGCATACCCGGCTATGCCATCACCTGCAATAGTTGAAATAAGGCCGCTCGAACTTACCTGCCGTATACGTTCATTTTCACAGTCGGCAATAAACAAGTCGCCTGCTCCATCCGTAATAACATCTGAAACGCTGTAACTTGAAGTACTGTTGAGGGCTGTTTGCAGATAAGCATTAGAAGCAGGAGCTCCATCGCCCGCACCACCACCTGCATAAGTGGTAATTATGCCTGTACTGCTTATTTTACGTATTCTTCCATTATCAACTATATATGCATTATTTTGACCATCAGATGTAATGCCGGTAGAATAATTTATTTCGGCTGAAGTAGCTGCGCCTCCATCTCCTGTATAACCACCTGTTCCATTGCCTGCAATAGTTGAAACTAATCCGGAACTACCTAATTTGCGAATGCGCTGATTGTATTCGTCAACTATGTATAGGTTACTACTTGCGTCAACAAAAACGCCCGAGGGCTGATATATTGTAGTACTTGCACCCGGCATACCATCCCCTGAATAGCTTCCAGTTCCGTTACCAACAACAGTAGTAATAGTGCCTCCCGAATTAACTTTTCTGATACGGTTATTAGTCTGATCGGCTATATAAACATCACTATAGTTGTCGGTCGCTACTCCCACCGGACCATTTAAAGATGCTCCTGTTGCAGGCCCATTATCGCCCGCGTAAGTAGCTGTACCATTTCCGGCATAAACACTAATGTTGCCACCTACTGTAAATACACGAACTACGTTATCATTTTGGTCAGAGATATAAATATTCGAACCTGAAACCGCTATTCCTTGCGGATAGGTAAGCTCAGCTGCTGTGGCAGGTCCATTATTCCCTGTATATCCGAGAACTCCAGTACCGGCAACTGTTGAAATAATGCCACTGGTATTAATTTCACGAATGCGATAATTAGAGTAGTCGGCAATAAAAATATTACCATTTGCGTCAACTGCAACACCCATAGGGTTGTTTAATTGAGCGGCAGTTGCAGCAGCACCATCGCCTGAGAAACCGGCAACTCCTGTGCCGGCAATAGTTGTAATTATTCCTGCAGTAGTTACTTTTCGTACTCTATTAAATCCACCATCAGCAACATATATATTGCCTGATGCATCTATAGCTACACCAGATGGCTTGCTTGCAGCGCTCGTAGCAGAGTACCCGTCACCAATTCCTCCTCCTGCATACGTATTGATATTATATGTCTGTGCATTTACTTCACCACTAAAAAAAGATAAGCATATAATAGCAACTGCAAATACTTTTAATGTGGTTCTTGTAAATGAATAGTTGATTTTTCTAATAGTAGAATTTAAATTCATGATACTTTTTTTAGATAGGGGGTCGTTATCAATCAATTTCAATGCTTAAATATAAGACAGAAAAAAGAGAAACAGCTGAAAAGAAAGCAAAAATATATTTCTGAACCGATGCAACCCTTTTGTAAAGCGTTGATAATATTGGATTTCTGCCCATAATTTTCTATATATAATGTGCATATATTTGTTATTTAAAAACACCTAAAACCCATAATATGAAGCAACATATTGATAAAAGAAAAGTAGTTAAAGCTTATTATTCAGGCTTCGAAAAGCATAACTGGAATTTAGTAGTAAGCCAACTTGCTAAAAGTTTTACATTCACCAGTCCAAATAATGATGATCATATTTCTTTTGAAAAATTTAAAGAGAGATGCTGGCCTACTAATAGTTTTATTAAAAAGGTTAACTATATTAAAATGACCGAAAGTAGTAATGACCTTATCTTGTTAGTTGAGATAATTACCACAGATAAGAAAGTCGTTCGCAATATTGATGTTTTTAGCTTCAGCAGGGGAAAGATAAAATCTGTTGAAGTATTTTTTGGACTTGGTGCAGGGTACCCCGGCAAAAAAAATTAAGAACTCTGTACCTGTATTTAATAAGCCTGTAAACCATGAATTTGTAAATTCCATAAAATCTCTTATGTTTACAATAATATACTAACCTAAAAAACAAAACTGATGACTACATTCGATACTGGAAGCACGGGTTTCATGCTTATCGCTTCGGCCCTTGTTATGCTAATGACTCCGGGACTGGCATTTTTTTACGGAGGATTAGCCGGAAAACGTAATGTGGTTAGTATTATGTTTCAAAGTTTTGTGTCCTTGGGTATAACCACCATTATGTGGTATGTTGTAGGATATTCACTTTGTTTTAGTGGCGGCGAGGGTGGTATAATTGGTAACCTCGATAAAGCTTTTCTAAAGGGAGTGGGCCCAATGTCACCATTTTCAGGTAATCCTAAAATACCTGAATATGTATTTATAGTGTACCAACTTATGTTTGCTATAATTACCCCTGCCCTTATTACCGGTGCATTTAAAAAGAGGGTTACGTTCAAAGCATATTTAATATTTCTGGTGCTATGGCAGTTGCTGGTATATTACCCATTTGCACATATGATATGGGGTAATGGCTGGTTAGCAAAATGGGGAGTGTTAGATTTTGCCGGAGGTATTGTAGTTCATGCCACAGCTGGTTTTGCGGCACTGGCTTCAGTAATTTATGTAGGCCGCCGGAATGTTATGCAACATACTCCTAACAGTCTTCCTCTTATTGCAATAGGTACAGGTTTGTTATGGTTCGGCTGGTTTGGTTTTAATGCAGGAAGCGAGCTTGATGTAGATGCAGTTACAGGGTTGGCTTTTATGAATACCCATGCTGCTGCCGCTTTTGCAGGAATAACCTGGATGATAATAGATTGGATAAGGGAAAAGAAACCCAAACTGGTTGGTTTTTTAACTGGTGCTGTCGGTGGGCTTGCAACTATAACCCCGGCATCAGGATTTGTTCCGCTAAAGGGTGCCATCATTATCGGCATACTAGCGGCTGTTGTATGTTATGGTGCTGTAATGCTTAAAAACAAAATGAAGTGGGATGATGCCCTAGATGTTTGGGGTGTGCATGGTGTGGGTGGAGTTTTAGGCACGGTAATGCTGGGAGTATTTGCTTCGCACTTTGTTAACCCTTCTGTAAAAATGGATGGTCTTTGGTATGGAGGAACAACCTTCTTTTTAAAGCAATTAGCGGCGGTTGGTATAACCTGCGTGTATGCATTTGTATTTACGTATGGTACACTTGCTCTCATTAACCTTATTACACCAGTAAGGGTTACACCTGAACATGAAGAGGGCGGATTAGACGATGCCTTGCATGGAGAAGTGGGCTATGATGAGGGGGCATTGTAGAATGTATAGTCATTCCTTATGAAATTAAAAAAACCGCAATATTGCGGTTTTTTTATGTTGCCCGACCTGGGCTCGAACCAGGACTCTTTTCCTCCAAAGGGAGACGTGTTGCCAGTTACACCATCGGGCAATGTACTATTTCAAAAGGAGCGCAAAGATAAAAAATATTTCTTGCCACAAAACCTCTAAATAATGCCTAATTAAACTAAAATGTAATGTTTTGCGCTTTGAGCGGGTAATTGTTTGGTCAAAGCCTTGATAAAAGCAGGGCCTGCAAGGGCTATATTCTGTATTTTCGCCCATATTCCTTATAAAATTGACATTAAAATAGATTTTGGAGCTAACAGAACAAAAATACCGCCGTTTTAACACCATTTTAGGCTGGCTTGTGTTCTGTATTTCGGCTTGGGTATATTGGTCAACCATTGAACCCACCGCTAGTTTTTGGGATTGCAGTGAGTTTATTTCCGTCGACTATAAGTTGCAAATAGGCCATCCACCGGGAGCTCCCTTTCTTCAACTGGTAGCTCATCTTATATCACTGCTTACTTTTGGTAATGTACATAAAGTAGCGCCCTATATTAATAGGGTTTCAGCCACCTGCAGCGCATTAACTATCATGTTTCTTTTCTGGACAATTACGTGGTTTGCCCGGAAACTTGTTTCAAAGAATGGTGGACTAAATAATAGTAAAATAGTAGTTATTCTTGGGGCAGGCTTGATAGGTTCTTTAGCCTATACTTTTAGTGATTCTTTCTGGTTTTCAGCAGTTGAAGGCGAGGTTTACGCTATGTCGAGTTGTTTTACGGCAATGGTTTTTTGGTGCATTACCAAGTGGGAACGAGCTGATCAATTTGCAGAAAGATGGATTGTGTTTATTTTTTACCTCATAGGCTTATCAATCGGGGTGCACTTATTATGCCTGCTAACTATCCCGGCAGTTGTATTTGTTTATTATTTCAAGCAGTATCCTGAAGGAATAAATCTTAAATGGTTTTCAGTTCCGCTATCATTTATAACTAGGAAACCGAGAGAGCAGGGCGCAATTATTGCCGGAATAATAGCCATTGTTTTATTAGGTTCAATTCAAGCTATTGTTATACCGGGCATATTGCAAGTGGCAACTTCTTTCGAGTTGTTTTTTGTAAATAAAATGGGCATGCACTTTGAATCGGGCACACTTATGTATGCTGCGTCAATAACTATTGGGGTGGTTGCAGGCTTATTCCTAACTCGGCGTTTTAATAAACCGGGTTGGAATACTGCTATACTGGCATTTACAATGCTTATAGTTGGGTATTCTTCATTTCTTATATTGGTCATTCGTTCCAATGCTCATACACCAATGGATGAGAATCATCCTAGCGATGCAATTAATCTGCATGCTTACCTGGGCAGGCAACAATATGGTGATTGGCCTCTGCTTTACGGGCAATATTATACTGCTCCGCTTGATACTGCAAAGCCATATAAAGATGGTGAACCTGTATATGCCAAAGATGAAAAGACTGGCAAGTATATTGTAACCAATGATATGAAGGAGCAGGAACCAAATTACGATTCGCGCTTCTGCACTTGCTTTCCGAGAATGTATGATGGAGGAGAAGGGCACCCTGATGGATATAAGAATTGGGGCGATACAACTATGGATAGAATATTGTTTACTGAAAAGGATGGAAAGAAGCGGATCATTGAAAAGCCTATATACTTAGATAACTTCCGTTATTTTATTCGCTACCAGGTGAATTTCATGTTCTTGAAATATTTTATGTGGAATTTTTGTGGCAGGCAAAATGATATTCAGGGATATGATAGTGATGATAAGTTGCATGGAAACTGGATAACGGGAATTCCATTCATAGATAATCTGATGGGTATTCCGCAAAAAAATATACCAGAGGAATATTCAAAGAACAAAGCAAATAATGCAATGTATGGTTTGCCATTTTTATTAGGGCTATTGGGTTTTATATACCAAATAAAAAAAGACAGAGCAAATGCATTGGTAATTTTGGTATTCTTCTTTTTTACAGGGTTGGCTATAATTCTATACCTTAATCAAACACCTTACCAGCCGAGGGAAAGAGATTATTCATACGTAGGTGCCTTTTATGCGTTTGCAATTTGGATAGGCTTAGGTGTGCTGGCTATTTTCGATTTTCTTTCTACAAGAATTAAAAATCAGAACCCAGCAAATATTGCATTCGGAGCGACAGTATTTGCAATGATCGTGCCATTGGTTATGGCTCATGCTGAGTGGAACGACCATGATCGTTCAGGAAGATATGTATGTCGCGATATGGCCATCGATTACCTGGAGTCGTGTGCACCAAATGCTATTTTATTTTGTAACGGAGACAATGATACCTTCCCACTTTGGTATGCCCAGGAAGTAGAAGGAATACGAAAAGATGTGCGGGTTTGTAATTTGAGTTTACTTGCAGGTAGTTGGTATATCGATCAAATGAAAAGGCAAGTATACGAATCGGCTCCATTGCCGTTTTCCATGACACATGAACAATATATGGATGGTACACGCGATTACTTGCCCATACTAAAGAGTAACGATTCGATAGATGATCTAAGAAGTGTGGTTGATTTTTTTAAAAGCGATGACCATGAAAAGCAAATAAAATTAGAAAGTGGAAAGTACATTAATTATCTGCCAACAAATTATTTCAAGATAGAGGTAGATAAAGAGCAGGTGCTTAAGAATAATGTAGTTCCTGCATCAATGAAAGATAGTATTGTTTCCTCAATTGTGTGGAAGTTGCCGGGCAGTTATGTTGAGAAGAATACCATGATAGTACTTGATTTATTAGCACACGATGACTGGAGCAGGCCGATTTATTTTACCACCTTCGCAGGAACTGCATCATATATGGGATTGGAAAAATATTTCCAACTAGAAGGGCTTGCATATCGTTTAGTACCCTTACGAAAAGATAAATCAAGCGCTGATTTTGATACAAGAGTTGCAACTGATATAATGTACAATAACGTGGTGCATAAGTTTCACTGGGGTAATATGGGTTCAGGAGTTTACCTGGATGAGAACGCAAGAAGAATGGCTGCACAGTTAAGGACAAACATTGGTACGCTTGCCCAGTCGCTTATTGATGAGCATAAAAAAGATTCTGCTCTCAGGGTACTTAATTTATGTGTTGATTCAATTCCTTCAGCAAATTACCCTTATGATACACCTATGATACTTATAGACTATTGTTATTACGAAGCAGGTGATAGAATGAAAGGCAACAAGCTTGCAAAAAAGATGTTTGTCGAAGGAGAAGCAAAATTAAAATACTTTGCCACCTTAGATACTGACCCAAGAAGTTATTATGGCTACGAGGGAAGCCAGGTGCAAGCGAACTTGCAAAAGCTTGCATTACTCGTTCAGGCATTTGATCAAAAAGAATTATTTGCTGATTTCAGTTCAAGGTTAGATGCAATGTACAAAGCGCATATTATATCACCAACGCGTCAATAAAAAACCTCCTTGCTGATTAAGCAAAGAGGCCGGGGGCCGAAAGGAAAGCAAGCTATTATTTTATAAGTGTTACTGAACCAATGTAGGAGTGTTGTTTTTTGAATAGATCGGTAAGCTTGATCACATATACATAGGTATCTTCTTGTGAAATTTTGGTTCCGCCATTTACAGTTCCATCCCATCCTTTATATAAGTCATGCGTTTCGAATAAGAACATTCCCCAACGGTCGTATATAACCATATCGTATTCTATAATTCCAATTCCTTTGCCATTGAACGTCTCATTCTTTCCGTCACCATTAGGACTGAATGCATCGGGCACATAAAAAGTAAACTCAGGTAGAATTCGCACTGTATCAACTGCTGTATCAGGGCATCCAAAGCTGTTATTTGTATATTGATGAACAACGTAAGAACCTGTGTCAGCGTAGGTATGTGATGCATTTCTTTCACCCGAATAAGGAAGGGTAGTTTTATCTCCAAAATCCCAGGCCCAGCTATCAGCATGTACAGAAGCATCTATAAACGAAATGGTAGGTTCGAAGATAGGCGCATCCTTAGGGTCAGCAGTAAAACCCGCTTTGGCAGTTGGATATACAATTACTTTAGCTGGTGCAGTAGCAGTATTTCTGCAGCCTTGGGTAGATGTTATTATTATTGTTACAGTATATAGGCCTGTTTGTGTATATGAATGCGATATTGGATTTGTATTGCCTGTACTACCATCACCAAAATTCCAGAGATAACTATCACCGGCATTTGCCGCTGAAGAATCGTGATACGTAAATGTAACGCCTCTGCATGAAGCCGCAGTTTGTGCAGGTATTTGAATGTATGGAAGCGGGTTTACTTTTACAATAATAGTTTTAGTTACTGTGCTTCCACACTGGTTGCCTGCATTGATTGTAAATGTTGTATCACTAGTAGGCACTATATGAAAAGGTCCAGTACCATTAAAGCCATTGCTCCAGTTAATATTTACAATGCCTGAATTGCTATTTGTTACCATTGCAGACAAACTTACCGTATCACCATAACATACTGTTTGAGGAGGAGTAACAGATAAGTTGCCGGCACCCAGATTCCAGGTATTAATTGTTACCATTGCGGGCTTACCCTTACAACCATTGCCATCAACTGCAGTTACAGTGTAAGTAGTTGCATTTATGGGTGTAACGTTTTGTGTAGCAATAGAGCCTGTTCCTGTACTCCATATATAACTATATGTGCCATTTCCTCCGCTTCCAGCTGCAACTATTGTAACTGTAGTATTGCTGCAAATGCTATCCGGAGCGGTGGCTTGGGTTATAACCGGTGTAGGTTGTGTAATAGTAACCTGTGCACTTATAGGGCAATTGTGAGCATCTACTATATTAACAGTATATGTGCCAGCACCTAAGCTTGATGCAATGTAGCCGGTTTGGTTAGTGGAACTGTTCCATGAATATGAATATGGAAGTGTGCCACCTGTTACATATACACTGGCAGAACCAGTACTGTCGCCATAACAAATTGGATTAATGGCATTTACTATTGAAGCCATAAGTACAAATGGTTGAGATACTTTTACTGTATCTGTTTTAGTACAACCGTTCGCGTCCTTTATCATAACTGTATAAGTAGCTGCACCCAAATTGGAAGCAGTACCAGAATATTGATTTGGAGATGTTCCCCATACATAACTGTATGAAGGTATACCACCTGAAGTATTTATTGCTGCAGATCCATTTTGCAGACCATTACATGATGGTGAGGTTACGGATACTGATGTTGCGATTGGTTTTGGTTGAGTAAGTGTGGCTAAAACCTTAGTTGTACAACCATGTGCATCTGTTATGTTTACTGTATAGTTACCTGCACTCAGGTTGTTTGCTGAAGTATTACTACCTACATTCGGACTCCATGTATATGAATAACCGGGTGAACCACCTGCAGCTGAAATTGCAATACTACCGTTATTACCTCCATTGCATAATATGTTTGTTGCGGAAACAAGTTTGCTTGTAAGAAGTGTAGGTTGTGTAATTATTACTGAGGTATTGGTTGTACATTTATTTGCATCTGTAACAGTTACCGAATACGTTCCGGCGGTGAGATTATTTGCGCTATAAGATGAGCTTACATTTGGTAACCATGAATAAGTATATCCGGCAATTCCACCTGTTGTGTTTACTGCGCCACTTCCATTGTTCCCACCATAACAACTAACGTCTGTTAATGAAGCCACGCTTAAATTAAGAGGAGCAGGTTGCGATATAGTTGTTACAACTGTTGTCGGACAATTATGTGCATCAGTAATATTAACCGTGTATGTACCGGCTGTCAGGTTAGTTGCTGTGTAACCTGTACCGCCTTGTGGTAACCATGTATAAGAATAGGGCGGCGTTCCGCCTAATGCACCAACTCCTGCATCTCCGTTATTACCACCATTGCAAGATACATTCGATACAGGACCTGCTAAAGCAGTTAATGGAACAGGTTGTGCGATATTTAAATTCGTAAGTGTAGTACATCCTCTTGCATCTGTAACAAGAACTGAATATGTGCCAAAACCTAAACCTATAGCACTATCGGTTACACTAACCTTAGGCGTCCATGAATAAGAATAAGGGCTTACGCCACCTGCAACAACAACTTTGGCCGTTCCATTAGTACCTCCATTGCAACTAACATTGGTCGAAAATGATAATGATACTAATGCAGGTGGTTGCACAACATTTATTGTAGCAGTATGTTTACAACTGTTAGCATCTGTAATAGTAACTGTATATGTTCCGGCACTTAAGTTATTGGCTACAGAAGTATTTGCACTATTAGGATTCCATGAATAGGCATAAGGTGGTGTACCACCGTTTGCAATCACTGTGGCACTTCCGTTATTGCCACCAAAACAACTAACACTCGATGAAGATGAAGAGCTTGTAATAGTGGAAGGCTGAGTAACAATATCTGAGGCTGTAAGTGAACAATTATTCACATCGGTTACGGTAACTACATAAGTACCTGTTACCAGATTTGTTGCGGAAGAATTTGATCCTCCGTTTGGTGCCCAGGCATATGAATAGGGAGGAGTACCGCCTGTAACAATATCAGTAGCGGATCCATTGTTCCCACCATAACAACTAACCGGAGAGATTGCAACAAACGAATTTAAAGCTGTAGGTTGCGAAACAGTAAGCGTGGTTGAGTTAGTACATCCATTTGCATCGGTTACATTAATTGTATATGTGTTTGCTGTCAGGCCCGTTGCAGTATTTGCGGTTCCACCGCTTGGTGCCCATGAAAATTTATATGGTGAGGTACCACCATTAGTGGTAACACTTGCGCTTCCATTATTACCACCGTTGCAGCTTACATTCGTTATCGCACCAGGACTTAAGATAAGTGGAGCGGGTTCTGTAATACTTACCTTAGCAGTATCTGAGCAACCGTTTGCATCGGTTACTATAACCTGGTAAGCACCGGAAGTAAGATTTGAAGCAGTAGCATTTGTTCCACCAATAGGAGACCACGCGTAACTATAAGGTGGTAACCCTCCGCTTGCCGCAGCAGTAGCAGTACCATTATTTCCTCCATTACAACTAACATTAGTGAGTGATTGATTCGTAGATACTGCAGGTACCATACTACCCGTAACGGTATCCACAATAGTATCAGCACAGCCACCACCAATTATACTTGTAACTGCTACTTTATATATACCAGGGCAACTTACTTTTATGCTTTGTTGATTGGTTGGACCAACAATACAAGGGCCACTCCACAAATAGGAAGAAGCGCCTGAAGGAGCATTCGCAGTAAGTGTAGCTACATTTGAACAAAGTGTAGGTAATGAGGTTATGATACCGGCTACACAAGTAGCGTCAAAGTAAGCATAACCAAAGTGACCGCCAAGTTCACAATCAGAGACTGTGACAATAATAGTAACACATTGGCCTATATATGCCTGTAGTGGCACAAATACGGTTGTCCATGGTTTGCAATACACAGTATCCTTATTCGGATTATAATAAATTCCTGTATAGCCTGGTAGCCCTGGTCCGGATACAACTGAGTAATTGCCACAGTTAGGTATTGGGTTGCCATACTGGTCATTCATTTGTACATTAAAATATGGCTGTTGGTAATAGGCATGGCCTGGGTTCTCTAATACAACGGCATACATATAAACGAAATTTGCATTTGCATTCGTCACTGTGAATGTTTGTTGTATCTGGCCCATTTGTGCACCATTACGTGTGCTATCACCAATCCGGCATGAATAAGAACCACCCGTTGGGCATACCAGAGGTATAAGAGCTCCGGCTACAGGATCTGTTCCTGCACCTGACATTATAGCAACCTGGTAATCGAGGGTATTGGGATCATATGCTGAACGCGTTACCGCGCCGCATGCACCACCTGTAAATGTGGTATTGCTGAATGCTGTAACTGAAGAAGTATTTTGGGCATAGTAAGCGCTCCACGCAGAAAGATCTCCATTTTCAAAACCTATGTTATCGCAGGCAGGGTTACATGCAGCTTGTGCAGTATGCGATATATGATTAGCATATTCAGCTAAACTACCGGGGAATTCTTTCTCTATATTTCTGAAGGTAATGAATAGTGTTTCGTACTCGTTTACTTTTTGTGCAGCGTATTTTTGAATATCTGCATCAGTAGTGATCTGTTTGCTTCTTACTGCATTCCAAAACTCACTTACATCATTGCCTGATAATTTATCGTAGTAATAATTGCAAAAGAGCTTCATTTCGTCAGCAGATGCGCCGACTTGTTGCTGAACGGTATCTAATATATGATACGCGTTAAGCTTGGTTGTAGCAAGTTCAATGTCCTCACCTGTTGAAGGCTTGCTGCTAAGAGTGGTAACTGAAGGTACTGTGAGGTCATTTATTAAATTCGTTGTTTTTGGTTGCTCGTAGTTTTCCTGAAGTCTATTTGATTTTGAAGTTATATCTTTCTTTATTGTTTCCGCTTCCATTCCGCTTTCGAAAGCCCATGTTTGGGAGGAATTATTCGGGGCGATACAGCGGCTTTCGTTTACAAACGACTGTATGCCCCGGAGAGTTCTATCTCCGTCTTCATGAGAAGGTGCTTTGTTTCGAATATTGTATGCAATTGCTGAATGGCAAATAAAAAGGCATGGCGTGGCTGCAATCAGTATTATCCGCAATCCGTGCAGAAGCCTGCTCAATAAGTATCCCGATAGTGTAGTGTTTGGTTCCATGATGTAAACAGTTTATCCCTCAATTATAGGTAAACGCTGCTACTAACAGGAGGTTACGTATATTTCATATCCCATGCAGAAATATCAATCAATCAATCAATTACGAAATGTTAAATAATTTATACCCATAACTAAATCAATTAGATTAACCTGTTCAGGTTAATATGTTTTAATTAAAAGTAAACATGAAGCGTAACATTTTAAATGCTATACGTAAAAGGGCAATTTAAGAATATCAGGATAGCGTGAACCTGATCGCTATTCCACCATCCATAGTTGATGTAGGATATGATGAGGAGATGAATGGTGTGTTAATAACCTTGTCGAAGAAGAGGCGGAAACTTACTCGCTGATTAATATTGTACTCGGCTTGCGATTTAATGGACAAAATAGATTGCCCGCCCGTTATCTGGCTTGAAAGATCTTCGGTATTACGTATTATGGTTTCATTTTCGCGTAATGAAAAATCAACCTTAATGGTAAGATCATTCTTAAGCGGTTTGCTACCTATCTTAAAAGGAAGAGGTACATTTTTAATCTTATACCCAAGTCCCATAATGTATTCCGACCCATGCACTTCATCAATTGTCAGGTCACTCATGTTAAGCGCTATTTGCCTGTCTGTTCTCACTTCAATATTCGACATAACATTATTTTTTAAGGTAACACTGATCTTTACAAGAGGCGAGAACTGTTCACTTAGTGATACGGTTGGTATCTGATCTTTTGCTATAAAGTTGTTATATGCATCACGTGCCCATGGAGCATTTGGATCGGGATTATACAAAAGATTATAATTATAACTACCAACACTATAGGATGAAGTATAAGCACTGCTGATATTTACACTTTGTGTATGACTCTTTACCCACGGAATTATTTTTGTTAGCCCTGAGTATGAAATAGTCCAGTTTGGAAATGGAATGGGTGGGAATGCAGTAAGCGGTATTTTGCTTGCGCTTTGTCCGGAATACGCAGCCAAAAATGCTGGTATTACAACATTCTGCGAGTTCAAACCATATCCATCATATGCAGCCGTATCACCATACCCGGTAAGTTGCCCACTTGACTGGCCTCCACTTGCAAGTGCCTGACGCCTTGAGATTATTATTCTATTGGCGCGATACGTATTAAATATAGATGCATCAGCAATGCGGAATGAAGTTGGCAACATAAAGTACGACATGCTGAAACTTCCTGCTTCGGTATATGTATTAATAACAGGGAAAAGATTATATGTAACAGGAGACGCTGAATCATGCAAATACGCACTTGTGCTCTTGGTTTGAGAATGTGTCGCAGTAACATCGATCTTCA
>Ga0206876_1030_pt1 | contig 41662 bp, 33 predicted proteins | sample Alteio_BWOrgCont_10_FD_152619 | JGI IMG/M metagenome (GOLD analysis project Ga0206876, IMG submission 152619) | Enriched cells from forest soil in Barre Woods Harvard Forest LTER site, Petersham, Massachusetts, United States -... | ecosystem: Environmental > Terrestrial > Soil > Temperate forest >...
AAATAAATTACATGATGATGATGTTTTAGCGATACAATTAAATGCAAAATATAAACTAGTAAATCCGGTAATATACCAATTAAAAAAAGAATTAAATAAATTCAAAAGAATAATTGACACAAAGGAACAATATGTTAATGTGGATGTATCAAAAGATATAATTGATTGGAACAAATTAACAAATTGCATTGATGTTTATAGACATATTAAAAGAATTATGCAATGGAAATGTAATGTATCATCCGCATCAAATGCATGGACAAAATTATATGAATTATTAATGTCATTCAATCTATTTAATGATTATAAAGGGAAATACATAAAAACACTCCATTTATATGAAGATACATGTTCAACAATTAGTGCGTTAGATCATTATATTAAAAATTGCACAAATATAAAAGAAATTGATTGGTATTTAAATATACATGATGAGATTGGAAAAAAAAGAATATATTCGTCGGATGACTTTCAAACAATTAAATATAATCCTGACAGATGTTTATTTACATCAGAAAATGTTGGAGATATAACAGTATCAGATGTAATAACTGATTTACAACAAGATCCAAGAATGTCAAATATTGATTTTATAGTTGGACCATTTACGAATCACAGTGGATTGAAAGTTCCATCTAATATGTTTAATGAACAAGAGGCATATGTCGCAAAATTAATATATGCACAATGTCTTACAATTATGTGCACATTACAAAAAAATGGAAATTGTATATTTAAAGCATTTTTGCCATTTGCAGAGGCAACCACAATATCATTGTTATATTTATTAACAACAATATTTGAGAAAGTATATATAACAAAACCATTAACAAGTCATGCAAGTAGTTCAGAAATATTTGTTGTTTGTAAAAAATATATAGGTTGGAGCAACATTCCAATTCTCTTACAAAAAAGATTATTTTGGATATTAAAGAATTTCCACTATTCGATCAGTATATTTCCTACAGTACCAGAATCATTCCAACAACAATTACAAGATTGTAGTTCAAAATTTGTTATATCGCAAATAAATTCTATTAAAAGAAGTTTATATTACAGATCATCATATTATTCAGATATAGATATTCAAAAAGAAATAACAGAATGTCGATACAAAATGGTTGATTTGTGGATAAACAAGTATTTTCCCGCTGGAAAATAGGGCAAGTGTATTTTCTTATGTCATCTAAATAATAACAGATGCTATATCAATATCAATATCATTATCATCATCATTAGTGTCAATAGGCTTAGTACAAATTTTTACATCAGTTAATTCAATCAATGGATCACTAAATAACAAATACAATATTCGGTCAATAACATTTGGTTTATGAAATAACTTGTTCATTCTCATAGCACATTCATCATATTTTAAATAATCAGCTTGATGAGTTTCCATTGTTTTATAATATAATTGTATTGTTGACACATATGTGGATGTTATTTTATTATGTTTTGTATCAACCTCATTTTGTTTAATAATTTTATCATCAACTAACTTTGTCAATACTTCTGCCAAAGCATCTTGAATCTTGCTGATTTCATTAATCATTCCAACACAATCAATAATATCAGATTCATATCCTAATTTATCATATTCCAATTGGGCCTGATAAAGGTGATGTAATGCAATAATATAATCACCTAATTTGTAATAGATCATACCTTTCAACCAAAGTTTATACGCCAAGTGTTCATACTTGATGTCTATTTTATTATACCATTTTAATGCTTTAATAAAATTTTGTTTGACACCTAATCCTTGCGAATACATTGAACCAATAGACGCACCAGCAATTCCAGGCACAATTTTATCTGCTAACAAATAATATTTTATTGCTTTTTTATATTTTCCGTGTTCTTTATATATTCTGCCAATATGTAAAAATGCAAATGGATCTTTCAATTCAATGCCCATTTTAATATAGTCAGATGCTTTATGTATATCATCATCAATACCATATCCAGAATCAGCCATCATGCCTAAACATGTATATGCGAATGGTGTTTTTATAGTTGCAATATCATTCAAACATATTTGGCATATTTCCTCATATTTATTTTCACGAAATAAATGAGTGAACCATTTATATGTTAATATTTCCATTTAATGAATATTTGATTGATTATGATTATTTCAAATAAGGGAAAATTCAACTTTTTCATCATCATAAAAAAAGTTGAAATAATTGTAGTAAATAATAAAACATATATACATCATAAAGAAATAATTGACATATAATATATAATGTTAAACTTTCATCAATTATTGGAAATAGAAACAAAGGAAGGAGATATTGTTCCAGAACAACATATACATCCTCATAAACATATAAAAGAGAAAACGCCCTGGGTTGATAAATATAGACCAAAAAAATTAGATGACATTGTATATCAAACTGAAATTATTAAAATGTTTAGAGAAACACTAAAAACAGGTAACCTTCCACATTTATTATTTTACGGTCCACCTGGAACTGGAAAAACATCTACTATTTTAGCAATTGCTCATGAATTATTTGGTCCAAAGAAATTCTCAGAGAGAGTGATTGAATTAAATGCATCAGATGAAAGGGGAATTAATGTTGTCAGATATAAAATAGTAACATTTGCAAAAGTTGCAATTGGAAATGCAGATCCTAATTATTTGTGTCCTCCATATAAAATAATTATTTTGGATGAAGCAGATGCAATGACGAATGAAGCACAGTCTGCTCTTCGTAAAGTTATGGAAAATTCATCTGATATTACACGATTTTGCTTCATATGTAATTATATTAATAAAATCATAGATCCAATTACTTCTCGTTGTATGAAGTTTCGATTTAAACCAATAAATGATATTTCAATGAATAATAAATTGAAATTAATTTGTGATCAAGAAGAATTACCATTAAATAATAAAATAATTGATACAGTAGTAACAATTTCAAAAGGTGATATGAGAAAAGGAATAATGACATTACAAAACTTAAAATATATTCATAATTATCAAAAAAAAATAACTATACGAGATGTTTATGAAGTTGCAAATTATATGCCAGATGATATTTTGGACGATATATGGGATAGTTGTATTCTTTCTCCTCAAAAAAATATTGACAGTATTGTTGAAATAACAGATAAAATAAAAGCTCAGGGATATCCAATTCATAATATATTAGAACAATTAATTAATTTAACTGTTAAAGAGAAGAAATTAACAGATAAAAAAAAATCATTGATATGTATTAAAATAGCAAATACAGAGAAAAAACTAATTGAAGGAGCAAGTGAATATATACAATTATTGAATGTATTGAGTTATATAAAAGGTGTGTATACTGATATTTTAGATTATGTGCCGGGTCCCATGTATTAAACATCGGCTAATTTTTTAAAAAATTCAGTTTCATCAGTGTATGTTATCATACTTATTTTATTAAATTCATTTATAAGATCAGAATAGTTTATTCCATGTAATGACATTCCAATTAAAATGTTACCTTTTGTATCACCAATGTTATTATAATGAAACATTGTAATATTAATCATATTTTGAGTAATGGTTAATAAATCCATTAATGCTCCAGGGCGTTCCGGAAGTGTTATTGTAAATATATACTCTTTTATATCATCGATTTTATTTATATTATTTATATAACCGCCAACCAAAAAGGGAATATAAGAATTAATAATTGTATGACTAATCTCAAGAACTTTATATTTTGAATTAATCGCGTCAATTATATATTTTGTTCCAATATCAGCTCCTATTGTAAAACCAAATATTATTGATGCGTTATGTTTATCATTACGAGCATAATGGAATGTTGTTATGTTCATAACATCTGACGTGCAAGTTCCATCAATATGTTTTAATAACGTCAATAAACTATTAGGTTCTTCGGGTATTGTTATTTTAATATTAGCTTCTGATTTATTACTTATATTTGCACGTTCAGTAATAAATTTTAGTTTCTCAAAATTAACCACACCACCACTCATAATTGCAATTATCTTTTTTTTAACAATTTTATACTTATCAATATATTTGCCAGCTCCAGCAATACTCATTGCACATGCTGGATCTACAATGGTTTTAATATCATCGTGAATGTATTTGATTGCAGTACATATTTCATCAATTGTTACCAAAATAATTTCATCAACATATTTTTTGCAAATATTAAAGGTATTTGTTGATATTGTTTTTACTGCTACAGATTCGACGAATGTTATTATATTATCTAATTTTGTGACTGCATTTTTTTTTATTGATTCATCCATTGAACAACTATTTTCTAAACCAACACCTATAATTTTAATGTGAGGATATAATTCTTTAATATATGATGCAATTCCTGCTATTAATCCACCTCCTCCAATTGGCACAAAAATTGCATATAAGTTTTCAATATTTGAATCTAATTGATGAACAATTTCAAGTGCGATAGTTCCATTACCAGCAATAATTTCAATATCATCAAATGGATCAATATATACACAATTATTGTCGATTGCATATTTTTTTGCATAACATTGAGTTTCTTCAAATGTATCACCATGAATAATAGTTGTTGCATTAAATCCCTCAATTGAATTAATAAAACCGGATGAAATGAATTTTGGTAAAATAATGGTAGATTTGCAATGATATTTATTACATATTAAAGCAACAGCATATGCATGATTACCATTTGATGCACATACAATATTATTATTCATTTTCATTACTTTTTTAATCTTATTACACGCCCCACGAATTTTAAATGAATAGCCCATTTGTTTATCTTCTCTTTTTAACATTATATCATTATCAAAAATATTAGATATGTGATTTGCTTTTTCTAGAGGAGTTACTATAGCAACATCATAAATATTTGCTGTTAATACTTCTTTGAGATAATTTACTTTTTGCGCATCTTTAATCTCCATAATTGTTGATTAATAGATCATTCGGATAAGTTAATCTATATTATTGATATTTCAATTTTTCATATATCAGCCAGATGTCCAACATATGAGTTATAGATTGACACCATAATTCCATTTGTTACCAATCTATGAACAACATGTTTGGTTGCTGGCTGACATTACCATATAATGATTCGGCCAGCTGGCAGACAGTTACATATAATATAAACAAAAAATTGATTTAAAAATAATATGATTCCATTATAATATAAAATCTAAATTAAATAATATGTCAGGAAAAGTTGGTCCTCTTATGATAATATGTATGATTGGTGGAGCAATCCTCAGTGCAGGTTTGACAGGTAGTTTCATGAAAAAAAAACCAGATTTTAACAAAATAGAAAAATCTGAAGATGAAAATAAAGGTGATGGTAAAGATGAAAAAAATGAGAAATCAAATGATTAAAAATTGAAAAATTTACAATATATATATCATATATTCATATTGTAAATTAATTATTAAAATGGGAGCAACTTCATCATGTTCGATGGGTGTTGAATGTATCGGTTCAGTTGATAAAAAAATAACTAAACATTTATTTGGTGCACCATTAACAGAAAAATATTTATTGGAAAATCTTGATGATAAAAATACGAAATTATATTCTATTGAAGTTGAGAAAAGATCAGTTAGTCTAATAATTATTACACCTCCAAAATTAAAATACAACAAATATGTAATATTTTCACATGGTAACGGATGTGATATTTATATATTTTCAACTTATTTAAAATGGTTCAGTTATAATTATGGAGTGATAGCTGTAAGTTATGATTATCCTGGTTATGGATTATCTGAAGGAAAACCTTCTGACAAATCATGTAATATAAATTTAACAGCCGTCGTACAATTTATATCTAATATAACGGATCAAAAGAATATTATTTTAGTTGGTCACTCTTTAGGAACAGGTGTTGTAGTAGATTATATTGCCACTCATGAATGGATGAATGCAGTAATTTTAATATCACCGTATAAAAGTATTCCAACAGTAGCATATGATTCATCTTCAATGAATTGTTTAACTAAAAAATATAAATTTAATTCGTTAAAAAAAATGGAAAAAATTAAATGTCCTGTTAAAATATTTCACGGGACAATTGATAATTTAATTAATATTCGTCATGGAAAAGCATTGTATGAAAAATTACCAAACAAATCATTAGCGCCTGTTTGGATGGAAGGCGCTGATCATGATAATATTCTTAATATGATTAATGAAAAAGATATTTTAGAGGTTATCACTTATGTTTAATCATATTTATTCATACTTTTTTTTAAATTTAGATATTTATTTTTATATTTCAAATATTTTTGTTCATAAATATCATAAGTACCTCCACCACTTTGTAAAGTATTTATATAAGTTTGTAATGTATTAATTTGATCAGATACTGCTTTTAATCTAGAATTTAACGAAACAATTGTTGCATTATATCTCGTCATATAATTATCAATATCTAATTTCTTTCTTGCGTCAACTTTTGTTCGAGCTTTTTCAATTTCAACAGGTCCCAAATTATTATCATTAATAAGTTGAATTCGTTCAGCTAAATCTTTATCACTATCTGATATAATTTTTCTGTATTCGTTCATAATGTCAACATTTGTTTTAAAAATATTTTTTAATTCAGCATTTAAAATATTTATTTTATTTTCTGCATCAGTAATTCGATTTTTTTCTCTTTCCATTACACGATCTACTTGAAGAAGGCCGGCTGGCCTATCAGCTTCAGGATAATTATCATTAACAATTTTAATTCGTTCTTGTCTATTTTTCTCAAAATTTTCATTTTTTTTTGCTTTTTTAATTTTCAATGATGCAGAAAGTGTATTTAATTTTTTAATATTTTCATCCACTTGTTTTGTAATAGTTTGATATTCTCCCCTTATTTTTAACAATATTGGATCAGAAGTTGGTGACAGTGGTCTATTTACGGGAGAACCAGGCGGGGAACCTGGTTGCGGAATATAAATTGCTGGTGGAATTACTAATGCAGGTGTGGTCGGTGTTGTAGTATCCTTACATTTATAAACTGGAAATGGTGCAGTAGCAACTCTTTTAATATATTTACCTTCTCCTGATATTACATCAATATTAGTTTCTAAATCAATACATACTGCATCATTTTTTGATTTCGCAGCATACTCATTTATTCTTTTTAATTCATCATCTGTCTGACATACATCTATTTTTTTATAATAATAATGTAAACCATTAAAATTTAATACGAATTTTGCTTGATCACGTTTTGTTGGACTTATTAGGTTTTTTAATAAGGTATCCATGAATGGTTTATACATTTTAGTATAAATATTTTCCATGCATTTATTAACTGGATCTGTATTATCATCAGATGGACCCCAAAATCCTGATATTTCTCCAGGACTTATAAATAATTCACATCCCTTTCTATCTGCTGGAAATGCCACTATATATTTATCTGCAATAATTTTCGGCATTGCTATTCCTGAAGAATTGAAATTATATTCATAAACATCCTCCGGTAATACCCGAATTTCACCAGCAAAATATAAAGGATTTTTATTAGCTAAAATATCATGTTTAATACCTAATTCTGCATTTTGATAAGCTTCACCAAATATTATTTTAAATTTATCATCCGTATTATCTTTTATTACAACATAATTATATGATTTATTTGTTGGTAGTGTATCTAGAATGGGATCAGTAACAATATGTCCAATACTTTCTTCATATTGCCTATGATCAAGACCATTTTTTGCTATGTACTGTGTTGGAACACCATTAATTGTGCATGCCGTTTTGGCCCATCTTGTATCACGCACACTTGGAGTAGCATTATATAGAAAATCATTTATTGTCAAACCGTTAACAACTGTATTTCTAATAATATTATCGTAATCACGAATAATTGTTGCTGCCATATATATATGATTATATTATATAATATATTTTTTGATAACATATATTATGTGTTTTTTAAATAAAATAATTTTAAATATTATTACTAATGACACTATATATTATTATAACAATATGTCTAATTGATGAATTTTATGAAATAAGAAAGCAACAATACATTCGTGGTATAAATAGTGTTATAGATGTTTGTAAGAATAATGCAAATTATAAAATAATTTTAGTTGAAAATAATGGTGCAAGAGATACATTTTTGAACACATTTGATTTACCTATTTTATATACAAGGAATAATAAAATAAATACAGGCAATAAAGGAATTAAAGAATTGCAAGATGTGTTGGATTGTATTAAATATTTTAATATCGATGATAATGATTTTATTGTAAAAATAACTGGACGGTATTATCTAGATAACGATTCGCCATTTTTTAATGTTGTAAATAATTTACAAACAAATAATTATGAATGTGTTATTAGATATGGATCTTATATAAATCCTGTATCATTTAAATGTGCAGATTGTATTACTGGTTTAATCGGTTTATTATGCAAATATGTTAAAAAAATAGAAATGCCGAATAATAATGAATGTGTTGAATGGAAATGGGCGAAGACATCATTAACTGTTGATAATGATAAAGTTTGTCTATTGGATAAATTAGGTATATATATTGCACCGGCATCAAATAATTATTTTATTGTATAAAACCACCAGATTTTACAAAAAAGTTGAACAACTAAATAATAAACTACTTAAATATAAATCAATATAATAACCATAATGGAAGTTAAAATATTAAAGGAAAATAATGAAACAATTGCAAGTAAAATCAGTTTTGATGTAAATGGTAATGTTTATTTTGATATAAATAACAACATATATCAAGTGAGTGTTGATAACAAACATAAACCATATTGTGATAAAGCAAATTATGAAATTAAACCATTAAACAATAAACCAAAAATGGGTAAATTAATTCCATCAAATAGTAAGTATTCTCTCAAGGGAAAAACAATCCAAAAAATAGAAAAAGATAAACAAGAATTATTGGATGAAGAATTGGATGATGAAAAAGAAAATCAAGATAATCATGATCGTATATATTTTCATGAAGATAGTCAATATTATGAAGATATTGATTTGGATGCAGAGGCTGAAGATGAAGACGAGCCAACAGAATATTTTAGTTTTACATCTCATAAAATGGATATTCCAATAAATGAAAGGGAGAATGGTGAAATATTAGCGCTATATGATACATTAATTTTTGACGATGATCATGTATGTTTTAAAACCAAACTATTATTAGGATCTGATGACATTGTTCCATTATATCGTTTACAGATATACACAACGGGCAAATGTTTTTTCCGACCAATTGGTGATAAAGATCAGCAATATTATTTAAAATTAGATCAATGTGGTGAACTTTCATTTGTTTGTTGATACACATAATTATTCGATAACTTTCCATCTTTCACATCTTGTAAAATTTGTTGAATATCTGTATATGCCTTTTTCTTCAGTATTTTTTTTACGACATTTGACTTTATTAAAATAAATATATTTAATAATCAATCCAACAACCACACTGGCCATACCAAAAGTTAATATTGGAATATATTTTTTAATTATCATTATTTAATATAATTATTATATTAAATGCCTCTTATCCATTTAATTATTCAACTTTTTATTTATTTCTGTATAACTATTTTTTAATTCTTCGTCATTTTTATAATATTTGTGTAAATCCCGTTCTCTTTTCCTAATGACATGACCAAAGAAATCATCTAATTGTTTATTGAATTGTTTTTTCTCATTAATTTTTAATTCATCAATTACATTATCATCTTTTAATTTGTCAACCATAATATCATTTTTTGAATTTATATTTGTATTAATTTTTTCAATAGGATCAAATTCTATTTCATTCATAGGTAATGGTTCTCGAACCACTTTTTTAAGATTTTTTAATTGCGCTAATAAATCTTGTAAACTTGGTGCAAATTTTTGTTGTTCTTCCTTTTTTGGTACAATAACTTTAATTTGATTTTGTGCAAGTAATCTTTGTTTATCTCTATAACTCATTTGTGCAACAATTCCTGCAGGTGGTGACATAGGTGGAGCATTTGGAATACTGCTATCAAATTGATTGGATATTCCAATATCAATAAATTGATCTGATGTTTCATAAGATATTTTATTTACATAATTATCATCTTCTGCATTGTTATTATCAATCAAACATATGGAAAAATCTATATCTGCATGTATTTTCATCTGTAAAATATTCCAATTAAAACCAAATTGAACATCATCAATCCATATTTCAGTTAATTCAATGTATAATGAAACAATTTGATCTGATTTGACATTTGCAGTTGGAATTCGTTTAGATGTATTATCAAAAATGCAAGTTTTTGAATTTACTTTAATTGACATTGTTGTTGGAAAATGGTCGAACGTTTGTAAGCATGATTTCATCTTATATTTTTTATTTGTTTTTGTTCTGACAATTTTTTTAATCCTTTTTTGAAGTTTTTTAATAAACTTTTCTAAATCAACGACATCTTCCAATTCGGATGATAACACAATTTTAATTGATTGCATATAATTTGATAGAATTCTGATTTTTGGTATAAATAACCAATATTTTTGAAGTGGAAATTTAATTTCAGAATTGTAAAAATTCATTTTGTAATATGTTATTCCATAAGATGACATATCGTCATAATGCATATTGTCTATGTTATGAGTTTTGTAATTTGTCAATCGATTTTTAATTTTTTCACTCATATTACCATATTATAGATTTATTATTTTAAATGATTTATTGTTTAAAATATCAATTTTTAATTTGTGAGATTTTTTTGAAATAACTACTTAAAAAAATAAATATATATGAAATAATAATGGATTTCTCTAAATTAACATCACAACAAAAAAAGTCTTTTCTTGAAGTAATAAAAAGAAAGGAAAAAGGAGAATATATAGGTGATATAACACTTGGCACCGCAAAAACACTCGATGAAGCAAATAAACGGGAAAATAAATTTTGGGCAACTCAACCTGTTATGAAATTAAATGAATTTGTTGTTAAAGATGGTCCAATTAAAGAAGTTGACCAAATATTTGTACAGCAAGAAGAATACAAAACACCAGATAATTATAAATGGCAAAAATTTGATTTAAATGTTGAAGAAGATTTAGATAAAGTTACAAAATTTATACAGAAGCACTATATTGAAGATGATGCATCAAAATTTCGATTACATTACACAAAACAATTTATAAAGTGGGCTATTTCAGAGCAATGCTATTGTTTAGGTATAGTTGCCACAGAGAATGGTCGTTTAGGTGGGTTTATTAGTAGTAGACTATGTAATCTTCAAGTAAATGATAAAGTGTTACCATGTGGAGAAGTTAATTTTCTATGTGTGCATTCCAATTTAAGAGTTAAGGGAATATCTGAATTATTGATAAAGGAATTAAATAGGAGATTAAATTTACAAAATGTGTACCAGGGTTATTTTACATCAGAAAGATATGTCCCTAAACCTTTCACATCTGTTAAAATATTTCATCGTCCATTAAATTATAAAAAATTGCTTGATTTAGAGTTTATTGCTGAGGATAAAAAAGGTAAAATCAAAAATATCTTAACATTTTATGCTGTTAATGAAAAAATGGAAAGTCAATTTGTTAAGATGGAAAAGGAACATATGGTTGATGCACATAGAATTTTAACAGAATATATGGAAAAATTTAATTTTCATCATATATATACATTTGAAGAATTTGAATACTGTTTCACAAATAGTGATTATATGAGAAGTTATGTTGTTATTGAAGATGGACAGGTTGTTGATTTTGCTAGTTATTACAAATTACAATCAGAAGTTATTGATGTAAATTTAAAACAAAAATATAAATTTATTAATGCTGGCTATCTTTATATTTATACTAGTCAAAAAACAACTTCATTTTCCATTGTTAAAAATTTATTAATAGCAGCAAAAAATGAGGGTATTGATGTATTCAATGCGTCAAATGTTATGGAAAATGAAAATATATTACAAGAACTAAAATTTAAAGAAGGATCTGGAGTGTTACATCATTATCTATATAATTGGAAAGTACCCGATATGAAACCATCACAGATTTGCGCAGTTACATTATAAACTGATTTGCTTTTTTATTTTTGATACTATAAAAGATTTTCTCTTCTTTCTTAATAGGAATAATAGAATATTCAATAACATTTAAAAGTGTACCAATAAATTTAATTATACATTGATCGGCAATATCATCACTATCAGTTTCATCATCAATAAATGATTTGATATGTAATAATCGTTTTAATTCTTCAACATTTTCTCTTAATATTTTTCTATTATATTTTTTATCTTTCAATAATTGTTCTTCAGATATATTTTTAAAATCTGTTAATGAAACTAGATTTTTATTAATTGGTTTAAGCCAATTATTAATAAAATCCAATATTATTTGATATTTTAATTTTTTAAATTGTAACATATATTCATCAACTCTTGCAACATATTCAGAAATTGTTTCATCATCATTATAAACCGGAGGATCCATTTTAACTGTATATTTACTATTGTGTTTATTCTTTTTATTGTTCATTAATCAAATTTTTTGGTTTATTAATGTTTGAAACGATATTAAAAAATAATAATAATCTAACCAAATAGTAAATTACAATTATGGAAATAATAAAATCGCCATTTGATAATAGAAAATATAAGATAATAACATTGATAAATAATTTAGAAACTGTCCTTATATCAGATCCACATACAGATATATCTGCATTGGCATTAGCAGTAAATGTCGGATATTATAACGATTATAAAGATATGCCCGGTATTTCACATTTTTTAGAACATATGTTGTTTATGGGAAGTGAAAAATATCCTGGTGAGAATTATTACCATGAATATATTAATCAATATGGAGGTACAACGAATGCATTTACAGCTGGTGACAAGACATGTTATTATTTTTCAATACCATCTGAGAAATTTGAAGATATGATGGATATTTTTGCACAATTTTTTATTAAACCATTATTTGACGTTGATTCGTTGAATAGAGAAATAAATGCAGTTGATGCGGAACATAAAAAGAATATAAATATTGATGATTGGAGATATAATACTATATTTAAATTATTTGCAGATGAAAATAATCCGTATTCAAAATTTGGAACGGGAACAAGTGAAACTTTAAATATACCCAATAATAGAGATAAATTAATTGAATATTATAAAAAACATTATTCTGCAAATAATATGAAATTAGTTATATTAGGAAAGGAACCAATTAATATTTTAGAAAATATGGCAATCAGAAATTTCAGTAATATACCTAATAAAAATGTTAAACATAATGATAATTATGGAAATATTTATAGTGATCTTCCAAAATGTGTGCAATTAATTCCAATAATAAAAGAAAACCGTCTAATAATTGGATGGCCTATAAACACACAAGATGATGAAATAAAATATAAATCAATTGATTTTATAATATATTTGCTCGGTGGCGAATATAAAAAAAGTATTTATGAATATTTAAAAAGTAAAAATTGGATTAAATACTTATTAGTAAATTGTGAAAGAGATATTGGAAATGTTAATTTGCTAACTATAAATATAAATATGACAGATGATGGATTTAAAAATTATAAGAAAATTATAGCAATAGTTTATTATTTTATTCAGGTCATAAAAAGAAAGGGAATCACTAAGAAATATTATGATAATTATAAAAAAATATCAGAAATCAGATTTACATATTCTGAAAAAGAAGATCCGATTGATTATGTTGTTAAAATAGTAACAAATATGTGTATGAAAAACATCAAATCAAATCAAGTTATCGCTATAAATTCTTTATTTAATGAATATGATTCAAGTTTTGTAGAAATTACAAACAATTATTTAGATTATTTTAATCAAGATAATTCCATCATTATCATTGCATCTGATAAATATAAAGATTCATCTTTCAGCGTTGAAAACTGGAAATTAGAAAAATGGTATAACATAAAGTACAAAATAATAACATTTCAAAAAGTTTATGAAATAAAAGAAAATAATTTGATACCCAAAAAAGAAATTGGATTATGTGAAGATAATATGTATATACCAGATAATTTTATTTTACAAGAGACAAATCAAACATATCAACATCCCATAAAAATCCAAACAAAATATGAAAAATATGTTGATGTATGGTATAAATTTGATAATTCATTTAGATTACCATATGCATATGTTGGTTATTCATGTGAAATTCCTGAAATTTGCAATAATCTTGAAACATTTATAACTGCTAAATTATATTTTAAATTATTCAAATACAATATGAATGTGTTTTTCTTTCTTACGGGAATAGTAGGCTATGATATTTCATTAAGCATGTATAGAAATACAATTTTCTTTTCTTTTTACGGATTTAATGATAAATTAAACATTATTATAAAGACATTTTTTGATAATTTATGTGGCAAGACCAACAATATCTTAATATCAATCATAAACAATCCAACTATATTTGATGTAATAAAGAAAGAATACAAGGAAGAATTAGAAAATAGTATATACCAATCCCCATATTTAAAAATTACAAATATTCTAAATAAAAACATATGTAATAATTTTTATGATTCATCAGATCAATTAAAAATAATAAATAAAATTAATTTGAATCATATAATTGAATTTCCAAAAATCTTATTATCTGCTAATAAAAATATAAAATGTTTAATACAAGGTAATTTATTAAAAGAAGATATATATGAAATAATAAATAATATAAATTGTCTAATTACTGAAAATAAATCTGAAATAATAAATAATTATAAAATAACACATGACATAAATATTGGAACGGTTAAATATATCACTGAAAATACAAAAAATAAAACAGAAATAAATTCATTAATATCTATAATGGTAAGGATAGGATATATTAAAAAAGATATCAAAACAATTTGTTTATTAGAATTAATCAACACAATAATATCAGAACCATTTTTCACACAATTAAGAACAATTGAACAGACAGGTTATATTGTTAAAAGTGAAATATATGAATTCGGAGAAATGAATAATTCATTATATGTTCATTCATTAGTCGTTCAATCACCTGTTAAAAAACCTGCAATGTTAGAAAATAGAATTAATATTTTCTTAAATTCATTCATAAATAATATTACAACAATGAAAACAGAACAATTTAATAGTTACAAAAAATCATTAATAGATAATATAAATAAGGCTAATTCCAAATTATTAGATAATGTTGCTGAGAATATGAATGCGATAACGAATGGGAATGATGTTATTACTTTTGATTTAAAAAAAAGAATGATAAAAGAATTTAAAACAGTAAGTAAACAAGATTTAATTGATTTTTATGATAGAATGTATATTAATAAAAATACGAAGACAATGTGGATTATTGGTTTAGAAGGAAACCATAAATAATTTTATGACTTGTCAACCTTTTGTATCAGATAAATTGTTATAAAAAGTTGATATTTTAAATGTCAGACAGCATTAATAAAATATTTATAGTTATATAAAGTAATGACTGAATCCGGAGAAGCAACAAATGCGAATGTGATTATGATGGCAAATGATGAACCAAAACTAGAATCTACATCAGATCCACAAGTTGTTGTTACAAATCCTGAATTATCACAAAATGATTTACCAGATGAAGATAAAGATGAAACAAACCTTGACAATCCAGGTGATGCTGATGATATTGCTGCAAAAGTTCCAAATAATGCTCTTTTACAACAATTAAAACAATTAATGGATATGGATGAGAATACACGAAACAAACTTCTTAGAAATTTGGCAGCATCAAATCAAATTAATCCAAACAATAAATCATTTGCAAAAGTAGAAGAATCTGCATATGATAAATTGAAAAGGAAAAAATCACAATTAGGTTCATTACGATTGAGTAAAGGCGCATTAGCAAGCGAACGTAAAAAAAAGGCTGACCAAATGAAAAATCAAATGTCAGATAAAATGGGGTTGAATAATGCGATCGGTGTGACACAGCAGATGGTAAATGAAGATTCTACAGAACAAATAACTATTGAACCACCAACAAAAGCACAATTACTTGAATTAAGCAAAAATGAACCATTAGTTGAACCAATTCAAACTAAATCATCTATTGAATCCCCAGTTGTATCATTAGTCGAACCAAATAATGACAAATCAGAAGAAAAAGTGAAATTAACGGCTGCTCAACGTCGTCAGCGTCGCCGACGACAAAAAAAGTAAGAACCTATTTATTTATAAAGTATTGAAAAAGATTGAAATATTGAATGTTTATAAAGTCCATTATATTCAGAATTATATCACTTGTGATTCTGTATCACAAAAATGGGCAATTTGGTTATTTGTTACAATTGTTATGCAGACAATAAGTACAATTTGCAAGTTTTTGCAGGATGTTTATTATGCGAGACAGTAGGCAACAAAAAGGGATTAATCAAAAAAAAATATGCAACTATTCCTATCAATATTAACGGAAGCATATTTACTCCACCAGAGTGCAAATGTTCGACATGCATGGACAGTAAATTTGTGAATTATGTTTGTCGTGATGCAAATCCATATAATTATCCACATGCGTCAATAATTGGTATTAAACAACTGCCATGTCATGTGTGTAATCCAACAGATCATAAATTGGAATATGATCAGATCTATCAAGTTTGCAATAAGAAATTACAAATCAAACTTGCATTGGATTTTATGGAACCTGAATTACAAAAAACACTTGCACAATGCAAAATTTGATTAAATAATTGTTTCAATAAACAATCAATTAATCAAACAAAAAAGTTGAAAAAACATTTCGCTGATCATAAATTATTTAATCAAATAAACATATAAATGGCGATATATGAAAATAGAAAAAAGCAAAAAAATCCGGAGCATGCATCAAAATTACAATTATTATGGCTATCAACTCAAATAAAAAAATTAGCAATATCTCCAAAAGCAGATGGAACATATTCACAAATTCAAATTGGAAAATATCATTTTGAAGCAGAATATGTTGAACAATATGATATATATTTAGTATTTGATACATCATCATATCCTTTAAAACATAATGACAATATAACTTCGCGAATTAATTGGATACGAGGTATACATCCAAATACAAAAAATAATAAAAACTGCAAATATATTATTGAAACTATAAATGATCTACATAATCAATTAGAAATACATAATCAATTAATAAGTACATATATCGCTACAACAAAGGATAAAATTAAATGGTTTCCCAAATACACATGCACACTAAAAATGGAAAAAGTTAATTTTTTTTTGTTACTTGATCAAATTCCAAATACAATTTATAAAACTGATGGTTGGATTATAAATATCGATAAACACAATCCAATCAAGTACAAACCACCACATGAAATAACTATCGATTTACTGTATAAAGATGGTAAATTTTATACATGTGAAGATGAAATAGTTCAATGTATGTACACATCCTATACAGAAAATGGAATATGGAGATGTTATTGGTTAAATGACAAAAAATGCTGGGTGCCACGTGACCTTCGAAAGGATAAAGTTGTTCCAAATCCCATATTATTAGTAATGCAATTAACAAAATTGCATGAAGAAAGTTGGATAGTAACTGATTTGATTAAAGATTTGAAATATATTTATTATTCGCACGAAAAACAAAATTTGGATAATCATATAGTTGAATATTTAAATAAAAGTAAGGATATAACAACAAATAATTTTACTACTATTATTAAAAAATATTTAAATGATCGAACATATCCATTAAACATATTGGATTTAGGATGCGGAAAAGGAAATTTAATTCAAATGATCGGCAAGGTTACCAATAAGAAATTATATTATTATGGAATTGATATTGATCCATCATGTATATACATAGGAATGCAAAGATATCCAACACATATTTGGAAATGGCAAGATATGACATCAAAAGAATTATTAGATGATACAACAATAAAATTTGATATAATAGTTGCAAATAATAGTCTACATAATTGCGAATATGATCATCAACTGCTATTATTATTGTATAAAATAAGAAAAGTTACAAATATTGGATCATTGTTTTATATAAATTTTATTGACGTAGACAAAATTGATAATTATAAGTATAATGATTTGGAGATCACTTCAATAGATATTAAAGAAAGAATATATAATTTCAAATATCCATGGATTGCCAAAGAATTTACTGAGAAAGTTATATCAGGAGAACATATAAAAAAAATAATGTATAGCATGAATTGGATATTAGAACAAGAATTTAATAATAATATAAAGGATATTTCATTAGAATTATGGAGTTCATATCACACATGTTATTTATTTATAAAAAAGTGATTATATAACAGCAATATTTTGGCTTAAAAAATTATCGTTATTATATTAATAAATGACGGATAAAATATATTACAAATATAAATATATATTTAGCGGACTAAAAACATTTGAAGATGCATATTTATTTTATAACAAATTAATTAATATTCCTGGAAATAAACTATCTAAAGAACATAAGGATATTATATATAGTTACATTTTAGGAAAAAAATATGATACAGTTTTTAATTTTAAAAAATTAATTGAAATAATGAATGAGTTGGATGAATGTAAATATAGAGAGGACACAAAAGAAATAGTGGAAAGTTTATTAAAAAAAATAACTGATGTAACACAAATTAAAACAATAATGAAAATAGTTAATTCGAAACCTTTAAGAGTAAATGTTCTGACATACGTTTCTCATAAACCAAAAATACAAGAATTAATAACTAAAAAATGCCCTCACTGTAGTCACAAATGTTCTTTATCAAAAGAGAATGATTATGTAGTATGTGGATATTTAGACAATGGATATGATTGGAAGGGATGTACAAAAGATTGGTGTTTCAAATGTGGCAAAATGTTATGTAAATCATGGGAAAATGATCAATTATTTTTATCAATCAATAGAGTCCATGATGATAAATGTTGTAAAAAACATGCTAGTGGAAATTTAAAAAAATACCCGCAAGATTATTGTCAATGTGTTCAAAGAAATCAATTTATGTAAAAGTGCGATAAAGAGATAAAAATAATATATATTATAAAATTATATGTTTGGAACAAATAATATGTTTGGATATAAGGGAAGTAATGATCATGAGTTACAATACACCTTACCGCAATTTTTACAACCACAACAAACAGATACAGCTGTTCATCATAAAAAAATAACAGAAGAATTTTGTAAAATGTATTACACAACTAATAACACTCATTCTAGTTTATATTCATCTGAAGGTTTGTATAAGAATGAAGCTACACTAACATTTTTAGAGGATGAATGTATTGGTTATAAAATGTATCTTCACAAATTAGTTAATTTAGGAATTAAAAGGTTTAATTATCAAGCAGTGACATGGGTATCACAAGCGGTTGGTAATAAGACGATTATAATTAATGCAACTGGTAATTTTTGTGCCTATAACGAATATGAAAGTCCATCGCAATGGAATAAATTTTCTGAAACAATAGTTATCAGTAGGGATGAACAAAATAAATTTTATATTTGTCAAGTTATGTTTAAATTAGTTCAATAAGTTACTATAAAAAATTGTCTCCGATTAATATGGATACAAAAAAAGTTGAACAAATAAATAAAATCAATGCATTATTAACAATATAAAATTATTAATAATGGATCTAATAAATGCAATTAAGAATGGTAATCAAAAATTAGCATTTCATATTTTAAGGCAAAAAACCATAGATATAAATACAACAGATAAATTAGGAAATACAGCATTATTATTGTCATGTTATCAAAGGAAACATCATCATATTGCAATAAAAATAATAAATGAATACAATAATGTTAATTTAGATATTGAAAATAATGCGAGAGAAACAGCATTATCAGTTGCATTTCACTATCGATATAGAAAAATAATAAAGATCTTATTGAATCATGGTGCTAATACAAATTTTTACATTGAAGGAAAAACCAATATAATACGTGCATGTGAAAATAATTGGAATAGTGAAGCTATCCAATTAATCAGTAAAAATAGAAATTTAAATAATGAATTGGATGCACAAGATAATTTAGGTCAGACAGCTTTAATAATTGCAACAAAAAATAGATTAAAAGATGTTATTGAACATCTAATAGAGAAAAGTGTCAATATACATATACAGGATAAAACAGGAACAACTGCATTAATGCACGCATGTATGCATAAAAACAAAGATATTATTTTGAAATTAATTGATGCAGGAGCAAATATAGATATCCAAAATAATAATTCATCAAATGCATTAATGATAGCATGTACAACTATAGCATCATATTCACATTTCACTGATAATATTATACTAAAATTAATTTCACTGACATATGATATCAATGTGCAAGACAATGATGGCAATACTGTATTAATGCAATTAGCAATTAATACATCAAAGAAGTGTACTGTTATATTAGAAATAATTAACAAAGGGGCAAATATTAATTTAGTAAATAAAAAAAAACAAAATGCATTAATGTTATTCAGTAAGTATGATCAAGAAATATCTCCAAAAATATCATCAATAATGAAAATATTAATTGAAAAAACAAATGATATCAATTTACAAGATATTGAAGGTAACACTGCATTATTATATTATGTAAATCGTAAAACTGATAATCAGTTTTTGGACCTATATCTTAATAATAAAGCAAATATAAATATTAGAAACAGTCTGGGATTCAATATCTTATATTATATTTCTGGATATAATGAAAAACATATAATTAGAAAAATATTTGATTTAGATATTGATATATGTAATTCGACTAGTCAGAACACATTATATTTGATATGTTACAGAGGATATGAAGATATTGCGATAGAATTTATTGAAAAAAGATTATGTAAAAACAAAATAGATAATTATGATTACAATGATATTTTATATTATATATCCACAATAACGCCATGTATGGTAAAACTATTTGATATTATAATTGAAAAAAACGTTGACGTTAACATTGTTCGAGTTGCTAATACAACATTATTGTCAAAATGTATTAATAAAATAAATAATGATATCGAAATGCAAAGAATAATTTTAAAACTGATAGAAAAAAAGGCAAATATAAATACAATATGTTATGATGGTATAAATCAACAAACAACTTTTTTAAGACTGTTATGTGAGATTGGTTCAGAATATTTTATTAATCAAGTAATCAGTATCGTTAAAACAGAATTTGATTTTGATAAGAATCCAAATATTTTAATCATCACAAGTGAAAGAGAAATGGACATTATTACAATGAAATTAATAGAATATGGAGCAAAAGTTCCAACTGATGATATGTGGACAAAATATGAATGGTTTGTAACTCACTTATCAAATTGTGGAATAAATCCACTGATTGATGAACATATGATCCAATTTGGTGAAAATAGAGCAAGATTGCTTACCATAAATACACTGAAAAAATATATTATGCTAATGCGATGCAAATATAAAAATACATTAATTGATGAAATAAATAATGATCATACTGTAATTAGCAAATCATTTAAAAATAATGGAGATTTCAATATTTTATCCATAATTGCAACATATATTTGTTGATTTTGTTTATAAAAATTGATTTCTTATTGGAATAACTCACCAGATATCGATTAGAAGGTATAAAATGCCTGATCACGAAATAGAAATTGTAAATTATAATTTTTATATGTTTAACGGTGTAGCTAAAAAAGGAGAAATATATGTATTGGATGAACAAACCACAATTTTGGAATTGGAATGTATTGTTGCAATGAAAAAAAATAAAAATATAATAGGAATTTCCTTCAGTAAAGATTACATATCTGTACAACATACATATGCTACAGATATGATTAAAAATTATAAAATTTTATTTTTATTGGATGATAGAGGTTTGTCAACAATGTTACATTATAGACCGAATGTTTATATAACAAAAGCAAGTATAGATCATGTTGTAACAAAATATAAATATAATTATCCAATTGTTTTAAATTTTACTATTAAATTCACATTTGATTTTGATGTGCATGCATATATCAATAATCCTGATATAGTTAATGAGAAATATAGTTTTGATATAGCAACAACATTTCAAGATGTTGAAAATATTGTTACTCAAAAAATAATGGATTTGAAAATAGTTGACGATAAATCACAAATTACTATACAAACTATTTATGATTCTTACAAGTACACCAAAACAGGAAGGGCAAGTGGAAGTTATTCAAAACGTGATATATCAATAACTTTCTGTAAAGAAAATGCATCCGATTATACAAATCAAGGTTATATTAACGCATATGGTACAAATACATGTGAAAAAAGTGTATATATGAATGTTCCAATATTAAATAGATTTGAGACAGGTGACACAATAACAGTATTAGTGAATGTTGTTAAGAATGGCTTCATAAAAATATATCACAATGCATCATCTTTTATAAATCAACCTATTCAACAAGATCGATATATTAACTTAAATTATTATGATGGCCTTGAAAGAAAGAAAGTTGATATGAAAAATGAAGAATTGATGAAGAAATATAGCAGTTATATTTTAATCGATAAAAACTTACAAATTGATGAAATAATAAAACATAGCAATGTGTACCAAAATAAAATAATTGATATAAGAAAAATAATCATCAAACATAATAACAAAATATTGAATCATTTGGATACAATTCATACACATTTATTTGATAATGATAAAATCGAATTTAAAATAATGGATGAACCAGTTCCTGAAAAGAACACTGAAATTGAATTGTCAAATAAGGCAACTAAATTGCTTAAAAATATGCAAATAATAAACACAAAGAATTTTACATATTTATATGAGAATATTAACAAAATATATGATATGACAATAAATTTAACAAATGACTTAGAAACAACTAATTATAATATTTCATTATCAATGGTGTTATTACAAACTGATATTGTTGATGAAAATTTATTCATTTTATGGATTAAAAATAAAACAAAATATATGGATACAAAAAATAATACTATGGAAATCAATACATCAAATAAACCATTTGATCAATATACATGGGAACAAAATAATTCGGCTGTTTCATTTTTAATCCGATATATATACAATAGTATTGATTATGAGAATATGTCAGAATATATTAAAAATTTATCATGTGTTAAAGAATGGTGTCAATATTTTGGATTTCATAAATTTAATAATTTTTTTAATGATGATTTTATTATTGAATATACAAAAAGATTTCAATCGATTGCTTAAAAAGTTGAAACTTAATATTATTGATGAATGCTATTAAGTATTATTTATTTATTCCAAAAAATGTCAACATCAACATCAACATCTTCGACACCGTCATCTTCTTTGCCAACAACAAATACTACATTAGTCAAGTTTATTGATTTCATTAAAACACATCCATGTATTCCAGGAATAATTAGCGATTTGCAAAATCCACAATTACGAAAAAATGTCATGTCATGTTTAATATTGAATGATGATGAGAATGATGATGAGAATGATGAGAAAGATGATGAGAAAGATGATGAGAAAGATGATGATGAATTTTCGTCTAGTAATATATCTGATGATTATGTACGTGATTTTGTAGAAGCACTTTTAAAAGAAACGATAGAAGGACAAAGACCACGTCATGGTGATATGGATTTACCGTTTGAATTCAAATATGGTTATTTTGATATGTATAAAATGTTTCAACATGTTAATCCATGTCCAAATCATTTTTTAAACATCGCCACAAGGACATCATATCACACAAACGGTGAAAAGTTAAATGTCGTTAAGATTACTAAAGAAATTATTGATTCTATGAAGAATGATCGTCATAACCCATATGCAGACGATAGAGAAGCGAACAAAATAATCAACATGTGTCAAAAACTTGCTTCACAAGTTGTTGATGTATATAAATTCGAAAAAAAGTTAGCAACTTTCCACGAAGATATAAAGTTATTATATAATAATTTAAATGAAGAAGAACGTGATTCTATGTTACATTTTATATCTGTTCATATTGCAACATATGCGATAGCGTCAGTAAAAAAACACACAATTGGTGGATATATGAAATTACTTGGAAATGGTGCAGCAAAAATTTTCATTAATAAAATGGATGCATTTTATGCGAATGAAAAAGAATCTCGTATCGTTAATTTCATGAAATGTTGGATGATTGATGAATTTAATTTTGGTTTATTATAAAAAGTTGAAATTATATTGCAATGGATTATTCATTAATTTCAAAACGTTATCGATGAATCACTAATAGCTTCAGTCAATCTTTTAGATGAATTTAATATTGCATTGTTCTGTTGCATTTTTATTGATAATATCTTGCAATTCTAGCAATGGCTCATCAATAACAAAAACACATTCAACCAAATCTGTATTTTTACAATTCCATGATTTCCTTCAAACACATCCATCACTACCAGGAATAATAACTGATCTTCAAAATTTACAACTTCGTAAAAATATTATGTCATCATTTAAATTGTACGACCGAAGTGATAAAAGAGTAGCCTATCAAATTGATAGATCAGTTTCACCAGAAATTATATCTGATGAATATGTGTGTGAAATTATTGCATTATTTTTAAAAAGTATTGTAGAAGGAGAAAGGAATAGTTATGGACACGCACATTTACCACTAGAAACAATGTACATATATTTTGATTTGTCGGTGATGTTTCAACATGTGAAATCATGTCCAAATTGTTTCTTAAATATTGCGACGCGAACATTATATCACACGAATGGAGGAATTAATGTTGATAAAATTATTGAACAAATATTTGATTCAACAAAACAGCAATTTTATAATCCTTATGAAAGTGATAAAGAAAGGAATGATGCAATAAAAGTATATAAAATGTTGTCCATTGAACTTATTGATGTATACGAATTTGAGAAAAAAATATCAACATTACATAATGATATTAAAAAGTTATATGCTAGTTTAGATGAAAATGATCGCAATAATATTGTGCAATTCATAGCAACAAAAATATCAACATATTTATCATCAAAGGTTAAAAATCATACAGCACGCGGATATTTTATATTTACTGGAAATAATATAGGTGATATACTAATTCGTAATCTTGATGCATTTTATGCCAGTGAAATAAAAATACAAACTATTAACAATTTTATTAAATGTTGGATTTTTGATGAATTGAATTTTAATTTATAAAGCATACCAATTCAATGGAACAAACAATTGTCCCAAAAAATTGATATTTAATGATCTTTATCAATATCATTATAATATCATATTATCAACAATAATGGAAGTAAAAGAAAATTATTATAAATATGAAGAAATCATTTTACAATTTTGGAAAGATAATGAAATTTACAGAAAATTACTAGAGCAAAATAAAGATAATGAAATATTTCGATTTATGGATGGACCTCCATTTGTAAGTTCTGATTCATTACATTACGGTCATTTATTAATTGGATTTATAAAAAGTACAGTACTGTTTTATAAACAAATGAAAGGATTTAATTGTTTAAATAAATTAGGTTATGATGTGCACGGATTACCGATTGAAATGGTTGTTAATAAAAAATTAAATATCAACATGAAATCAGATGTAGAAAAATTAGGAATTGATGTATATAATAAAACATGTAAAGATTTGATTAATAGTTATTCCAAATCATGGAGTCCAATTTATGATCGAATAGGACGATGGGCTGATTTTGACAACACATATAAAACAATGGATACCAATTTTATGGAATCTGTCTGGTGGGCATTTTCAGAATTATGGAATAAAGGACTTATTTATAAGGGATATACAGTAATGCCATTCTCAACTAAATGCAGTACGTCACTATCTAATTTTGAAGCGAGTCAATGTTATAATGATGTAACGGATGAATCAGTATATGTATTTTTTCCATTAAAAGAAAATGAAAAAATTGGTTTTGTTGCATGGACAACAACTCCATGGACATTACCTTCTCATATTGCTTTATGTCTTAATCCAACAACGCAATATATGAAAGTAACTGATAGTGAAAAAGGTATTTCATATATTGTGTCAGATGTTTGTGTTAAAAATTTACAAATTAAAAAACCTTTAATCGAAAAAATGGAATTAGGTAACGAATTAAAAGATATTGTATATAATGCTCCATTCAACTATTTTAATAGGGAATATAAAACGATTGTTGATTCATTCGTCGATGCAACTTCAGATGTTGGAACGGGAATAGTTCATGTCGCGCCTTCGCACGGTGTGGAAGATTTTGATGTTTGTATTCGTCACAATGTTGTAAGTTTGGAAGATATTGGAACAAAATTTTGCCAGGTTGATGATGATGGGCGTTTTACAAATATTATATCAGATTATAAAGGACAACATGTATTAGAAACAAATAAATCAATTATTAAATATTTACAAGAAACCAAAAAGTTAATTAGAAAACAGATGTATAAACATAGTTACCCATTTTGTTATCGAACTGATACGCCATTAATTTACAAAACAGTGTCTAGTTTTTTTCTGAAAGTATCCGCAATTAAAGACAAATTATTAGCAAATAATGAAAAAACCAAATGGACGCCTGGATTTGTAGGTGAAAATCGATTCAAAAAATGGTTAGAGGGTACAAAAGATTGGGGAATTTCTCGTTCACGATTCTTCGGCACTCCTCTTCCTGTTTGGATATCAGATGATCGACAAGAAATGATTTGTGTTAAAAGTATTGACGATTTGATGGAAAAAGCTGGTTTAACTGAGAGACCAACTGATTTACATCGCGAATTTATTGATAAAATTCAAATTCCTTCACAGCAAGGAAGAGGAATGTTGAAATATTGTTCACTAGTTTTTGATTGTTGGCTTGAAAGTGGATCGGTTCCCTTTGCCCAATATCACTATCCATTTGAAAATAAAGAATTAATTGATAACACAGAATATTTATCTGATTTCATTTCAGAAGGATTAGATCAAGTGCGTGGATGGTTTTATACATTAACTGTCCTCGCAACTGCTTTATTCGATAAACCTGCCTTTAAACAAGTTGTATGTGCAGGTTTAGTTTTAGCGGAAGATGGTAAAAAGATGGCAAAAAGATTAAATAATTTTAAGGATCCTAAATTAATAATTGATCAATATGGGGCAGATATATTGCGACTATATCTTTTATCATCTGGAGCGACACGAGCAGAACCATTACAATTTAAAGAAAGGGATGTTATGGATATTTCAAAAAAATCATTAATTTTGTTGATAAATGCATTTAAATTTTTTAGTGGACAATACAATCAATTTAGTCAAAAAGGACTCACCATAACAACTACAATGTCAACAAATGTGTTAGATATATGGATTGAATCACGCTTGTATAGTTTAATAGAAACAATTGAAATGAATTTAGAAGAATATGAATTATCTAAATGTGTTAGTGAAATCATCAAATATATTGATGAATTGACAAATTGGTATATTAAAATGAATAGAGATCGTATGAAAGGACGATTGGGAGATATTGAACAGGTTACCTCACTATCAACATTATATAAAATATTAAATATTTTGGTAATAACAATGGCACCATTTACTCCTTTCAATAGTGAATATTTATATGGTGAATTAAATAAATTAACTGATAACAAAGACAAAAAACAAAGTGTTCACATGGAATCATATTATAACAAAGATTTATTCGTTCATGATAAACAATTAGAAAATAACGTTTTGCAATTTCAAAGAATTGTCAATTTGATTAGAACTGTTAGAGGAGTTCGCAATATGGATGTTAAAAAACCAATTAAAAAAGTCATAATTTGTCATAATGACATTACATTTTTACAAAACATTAAAAATTTAGAAATGTTTTTATTTTCACAAAGTAATGTTGTTGAAATTGAATATGATTCCAATATATCAAAATATGTCAAATATAAATTCAAATTGAACATGTTTGCATTAAAATCTAAATTACAAACATTAGAAAGGATGAAAGATATTAAAAAATTCATTGATTGGACTGCATCAGCATCAAATGAAAATATTACTGAATTTATGGATAATGGAACCATAAATGTATATGATATGGAACTTGATAAAGACATTCTTGAAATTGTATATGATACAGTAAACTTACCAGAAGAATACAAACAGTATATTCCGAATGTTGATAAAGATATTATGTTGTTGATTGATATAACCCAGGATGTTGAAATGATAAATAAATATCATATTAAAATGTTTTGTGTAACAATTCAAATGATGAGAAAGACAGTAGGATGTGTTCCAGGTGATAAAATAAATGTATATTATTATTCTGACAATAAACAAATGATTGAACTTATTGATCAACATATGGATGAAATTACTACATATTTATCTGTGAAACCGATTAATGTTACAATTAAACAAATAACAGATTATAGTGAAGAAGTTAATGGTGTTCATTTGAACATTGAGAAATTATAAAATGGTGTAATCAATGTAATCAATTATTAAATTTACTAGCTCATGCGGTGCATTTTTAATTATACCATATAATAATTGTTTCATTTGTGGAAATAAAATTGTATTGTTTTTGTATGATTTTTTTATAATAGCAGAAATATTCTTTTTAGTCAGATCGACATCAAAAATAGTAGTTGGTTTTTTTTCATTTGTATTCATGTAATAAGAATCAGATTTATTAATAAATAATTTTTCTACATCACTAACAGGATAGGCAACATATAATTTAATATTTTTTTCATACGGATGTTGTCTTGTAAGTTCGTCAAATATATCAACTTCCTTTATAAACAGCAAATTTGCTAACAAATAATGTCTTGTTAAACAACCAGACATTCTCGTTGGTCGATAATCATCAGAATGATATGGATATATCGGCATAATAAATTCACATTTATTTCCATTAACATTAATAGTAAAAAAATGAAATGCACATGTAATTCTTACTATACAGTAATTATCAAACATGTGTGAGGTTACATTAATTAATGATATTTTATCATAATATTCAATTATTTTATTATAATTCATTAATTCATTAGCAAGGAGTGTTTCGAACATAGGTGTTGTCTTCGAAACAATATTCATAATATTGTTTTAAAGATTTTTTATAATTATAAATGATTTATATGTTGCACAAATCAATTTTTTAATAAACAAACTAATAAACACTCTTAACGTACGCCTTTGTAATTTCAGTCATTTGTTTCCATTTTTCAAAAACAAGGGGTGATGATCCGCCTGCACGAAAAACATCTTTATCCAATGGTGTTAATTTATCCTCATCTATTTTTTTATAACGACCACAATCTTGTGAAATTTCAGAATAATGCATACTTCCATCAGTTGTAATCATAAAACATATATCTTCAAAATAAATACCCATCTTCTTAAAATGAGAATCTAACACAGCAAACGTTTTATTTGCGAGTTTTTTTGATGCATTGACATTAATAAACAGATCTGCTAAATCATCACACATTACTTCGTCACCTTTTGGTTTTTTAGTAATAGATTTATCTGTTAATAGTTTTTCTTCACTTTTTTTATCCATAAATGATGAAACATCTAAAATTGTTTCACTTGCGTCATCAATCTTTTTGGTATAAGTATGATTAGGATTTCGATAATCATACCTTACAATATAATTTGGATATTCACGTTTCTCATCAACATCAACAATAGGATAACCAAAACGACTAATCCTTTTATCGAGCATATGATATCGATATTTATCAGTTCCAACACAACATTTTTTAACAATTACTTCAATAATAGGAATATCACGTTCTGGATTTAGATTTTTACATAAAACATAATTTTTTCCGATATAAACATATGCATGTGGAATTTGTTCTATATCAAACAAATATAAAATATTTTTTGTCATTTCCATACGTTCCTTATCAGTAAATGGAATAACACCTTCACGTTGTTGCTTATGAGAATAAACAGTTGGCTTATAGGCAATCAATGTAAATTTATCATCTATTGCCCGAATTATTTTAGAACAACCTTCTGCAACAAGAGGTAAACAATTAAATTCTTGTTCTGAATAATTATCAGGATTCGGAAGGATATATGGTTGTGGATCATTATAATAATCATTTCCATCCATTTTTCTTTTAGTGATTTGTTCAATAATTTTCATAATATTTATAAGTACATTTGGAATATCCATTTTAGTTGTATCAATATAATATGTTCCATACTTAATAGCCATTCGTATACACCTATTATGATATTTATAAATAGATGGATATTTATCATATTTGTCTACGGGAGGTCCTCTTTTATAAATTCGACGAACAGCAACATCTGGATCAGCATCAAGAATGATATAATAATGGTGTTCATCAATGACATTAGGTAACGTCTCTGGTAGATCATCGTCATAGATATCAGTAAGTTTTGATATTATTCCACGATCATTGAATTTTATATTTGGATAAGTATTTCGAAGAGCATTTACAGCAGTCGTTTTACCAGTTCCATCAATTCCATCAATATCAATTATTATAGATGTCATATTATGTGATATAACTATATTATGAAATAAGCTTACTAATAATAAATAAATCAATTTTCCTTAAGAATTTTGTACAACATTGCTTTCTTTTTTGGATGAACAAACAGATTAATATTTGTGGTTACCAATGTGTCAAGTACAATTAAATTATTTGCCTTTAACGTTTTACCTGTATCTGATACAACAACACACATATCGCACATATCATTAATCAGATAACTTTCAGAGCTACCTGACACATGAACTATTTTAGCTTTTAAATTATTTTTTTTCACCCATTCGTTTGTTAACTTTACATACTCTGCCATAATAACAAGTTTCCTGGTTTTATTTTCTTCTTTAAGAATTTCCAAGTTGATATTTTCCTTACAAGCAATCACAATACTGACATGTTTTATTTTATTTTTTACAATTGTAACCTTATCTGCATTAGATGAATAATTCAAAATGATATCTTCATAAGAAACAACCGCATCAAGAAATCCATTATTGATCAATGTGCCAACATCCTTTGGTTTTGTTGGTACAATCATAATATGTGAATTATCACATATGTATTCCAAACAGCGATCAGAATTATTTTTCTTTTTAATTGTTGTTCCAAAAAGATCTTCAAGATATTCAAAAACAAATGAATTCGGCATATTTGCAAGTATAACTCCAATTTTAAATTTATCAGTATTTTTAATTTCGATGTCATATTCATCTTTAAACACAACATATCGTCGTTTAATTAATTCATTTTCCACATGGCTTACATCAACATTATTTTTTTGTAAATATAATAATATGAAATATATAAGATCTGATGCTTCGCCAACAATTTCATCTTCACCAATAGCACAAATTAGTTCTTCAGCTTCCTCCATAATTTTTGAATTAATTTTAAATCCATCAGTTAATAATGCTTTAGTATATGATTTTTCTTCTGCAGAGTTCATTCTTTTTTTCAATAATCTTTGCATACTTTTAAGACTTGCTTTTGCAGGGTCATTATCTCCGAAACATGATTCTGTACCTGTATGACAAAACTTATTTCCATCAACAACAAATCGTAATGAGGTTCCATCACAACTATAATGGATATTAATAACAGAATGATAATTTCCTGAGGTTGCTCCTTTAATCCAACAATTATCAGTTTCTCTCGAATGAAATGTTGCGATTCGTGTATCAGCTGATAATTTTAATGATTCTGGAGTGCTAAATACTTCACCTAAAAGATGGCCATCAACCGATTGTATAGATGTTGGAATTAATTTGCGATCTTTATATGTCACATTTTTGATATTTAATACCTTCGCGCTGATGCATTGAAAAACATCTCCAAGAGTAAATTTACCATTCCAAAATCCTGATCCAAATTGTGGAATAACTTGCAAGTCAATTAATTCACCAATTTCCTTAATGGTAGCAATTCCTCCAGCAACAATCAATCTAATATTATATGTTGCAACATAATCCTTTATTTCCCTTACCTGGTCCATTGGTATGCCTTTGCATGTTCCTTCGGTATGATGAAAAGTAATTGTTATGATTTCTATGTTTTTGCTATATTCATCAATCAATGGAAATAATTTTTGATCCATCATACCTTTGCGACCATCTTTATATACATTATATTTTTCATCAATATCATAAGCAATTATTAATCTTTCTTTATTTATTTTATTAATTAGTTCATGACTAATTGCAGTTGATATGATAACACGTCGTGCACTTGAATTTAAATAATCAACAGCATCTTGATACGTTCTAATACCACCACCAACATAACATGGAAACCTTTTTGATATTTTCTGAATTAATTGTTTGTTTGATCCAACATTCATTGCTGCATCGATATCAACAACCTGGAAATGATTATTGATTGATAGGAATTCTGCTTTTTCAAGTGCATCACCTAATATCTTGTGAACTTTTCCATTTTTGACGAGGACAGCTTTTCCTTGAGAAATATCAAGTGTTGGAATGAAAATTGGTCTATGATCCATTGTATAATAAGATATTTATTTAATTACACATGCTGATAATAAATAAATCAATTTTATAAATATAAACAAATCAAACTAATGACATTTAAATCACCTAAATTATTATTATTAAAACAAATTGCCATGACATTATCATTTTGTTTAATAATTTGTAAAATTTTATTCTCACATACTTTAGCAATTTTCTTTTGAATATTATCATAAATAGGTCGAATAATACCAAATGGAGTAATATTAAATGCACTAATAGAAATTGTAAGCATATCACCGTTTTTTAAAATATATTTATCAATGATAAGATCAACAATATCAGCTAATTGAAAATCTATTGCCAATCTTAAAGCAGTATAAGATTCTTTATTTCTAATATTTAAATTACAAGACGAGTCAATTAATTTTTTAGCAATTTCCTTATAATTAGTTATATTATGTTGATAGATTTCTGAATGTAAATTTGTGGAATGTAAATTATTATAAGGAAATCTACCAAGAGAATATAACTGTTGATAGATTTCTGAATTTAAATTTTTGGAATGCAACATATTATATTGAAACATTGATGTTATAATTTTCATTAAGGCGGTGTCCCCAAATATATCTTTAATATCTGCAAGGTGCACTTTGTTCTTTTTTTTATGAAAGATTTTCTGAAACAAATTTATGTTGTCAGGTTGTTCAAAATTCGAATCAGCTTTATTTATCAATGCGAATGCAATGTTTTTATTGATATGTTCTTCAATCACATAAAGTAGAATAGTTTTATAATTGTGATATTTAATATTGATATCACAATTTAAATTTATTAATCTGATAGCAATGTCTTCATGGTTATAAATAATTGCATAGATTAACGCTGTATTTGCAATATTATCCCAACAATTCAATTCACATTTATTATCAATTAATTCATTAGCAATATCTTTTCTTCCTTTTTGTAATGAAACCATCAAAGCAGTTTGATTTAAATGTTTTTCTTTTTTATTTTTATATTTTTTTATGAATTTTGTTATAATTTTTTTATCGTAAATATTCATATCAATAACATCAAATAAATTTTTTGGTGTGAAAATATTTAATTTTTTTTGAAAATATGCAACATATAGATTCTTCAAATTCTTCATTTTCATATCCCAATTATTATGATTCACCATCAATTATCATATTATAACAACTTATTTAATGTTATAATCAATTTAAATCAATATTCAATTTTTATTTTATGTGCAATATAAACAAATCAAATTTACCACATTTAAATCTCCTAAATTATTAAAGCATTTTGCCATAATATTATCATTTGCTTTAATAATTTGTAAAATTTTATTTTCATATACTTTAACAATTTTTTGATTTATATAATGATAAATAGGTTTATTTCTATTTAATTGATTTTCAATATCTATTGATGCAATATCATCATTTAAAATATATTTATCAATAATCAAATCAATAATTTCGTATAATTCATATTTGATGGCATGTTCTAAAGCATTGTTATTTGCCTTATTTTTAATATTTAAATTGCAAGTTGAAGTAATTAATTTTTTAGCAATTTCATTATAATTAGTAGGATCATATTGTTTATTATCAGCATACAATCTTTTATAATCAAATAACAATGTAATAACTCTCATTAATGCTGGAAATCCATTTATATCTTGCATATCAACAAGTTGTATTTTAATTATTTTTTTTCGAAAAAAATTCATTTTAGCTGGTTGCTTAAATTCCAGATTATTTTTATCAATCAAAGCAAATGCAATATTTTTATTTATGAAATCACTTACAGCATAAGATAGAGCAGTTTCATAATACATATTTCGCACATTAATATCACAATTTAAATTTATTAATCTAATGGCAATAGCTTGTTGTCCATGGATAATTGCATGCATTAATGCTGTATTTTTACTATTATCTAAACAATTCAGTTCACAATTATTGTCGATTAATTCATTCGCAATATCACTTCTTTTATTTTGAATTGAAACCATTAATGCAGTTTCATTTGAGTCATTCTTTTTATTTTTATATTTTTTAATAAATTTTGTTATGATTTTTTTATCGTATATATCAAAGGAGATAACATCAAATAAATTTTTTGATGTACGAAGATAACTCGGTTTCTTATTCTCATATCTCCAACTACTATGATTCATAATCAATTATCATATTATAATAACTTATGGCAAAGTTAAATTAAACTAATATCAATTTTTATAGAAAATAAAATTGAACATTAAATCGTCTTAAAATTATGAATATACAATAATATATTATCAAATGAATACAACGCAAAAAGAAAATAATGTATTAAGACCAGCACACATACCAGATGATGGCCATGCTCATATTAAATTTGGTTCAGATCCACGACCAAATTTACAAAAATATGGTTATTGTGTGGTTGAAGATGTTTTTGATGAAAAATTTTGTAAATCAACAATTGACGAAATGTGGAATTGGTTGAAGGGATTAGGAACAGGAATCCGAAGAAATGATCCAAAAACATGGACAATAGATAAATGGCCCTATTGTCTGCGCGCTGGAATGTTGCAACACACCCTTGGACATGCAAAATTCGTGTGGGAAACTCGTCAGAATGCTAATGTAATAAAAATATTTTCACAAATTTATGGAACAACTGAATTAATGACATCATTTGATGGTGCTTCAATCAATCGCCCAAATACAGTGGTTTGGAGTGAAGAATTGGATCAAAAGAATAAAAGTTCATGGCTACATACTGATCAAAATGTCATACATACGACGAACGTTGAAGATGTATATACATCAGATGAATATTCAATTCAAGGCATTGCTAATTTTGAAAATGTTGGCGATAATGATGGTTCATTATTTGTCGGTGAATCATCTCACTTATTACATAAACAATTATTTGAATGGAACGGTAATGAACCAAAAAAAAATTGGTATATTCTTAAAAAGGATGATATTGAATATTTAAAAGAGAACGGTACAAAATTTATAAAAATTAACGCGCCAGCTGGAGCATTCATATTATTCGATTCAAGATGTTTCCATTCAGGATGTGCTAGTGTAGGCAAAAATAATGATACTTTTAGATATGTTGTATATGTGTCTCAAACGCCAGCCAAACGCGCAACGAAAGAGGATATCGCATTGAAGATCAAAGCAGTCGAAACAGGTAGAACAACAAGTCACTGGTCAACTTGTAATATTAAAATATTCCCTTTACCTCGCTTTTCAACTTGTGATTATATGACTAGACCTGAAAATATACCTGATTATAAAAATTGGAGTGTTGATAGACAAAAATTGGCAGGTTTGATACCTTATTAATACGTTGGTTTATAATTTGTTATATATTTATATTCATTAACATATTCGATCGACTGAAATCTTTGATACATTCTACCTTCTTGAAGTGCCATATATGATGCTATGGATGCATATTCAGCGTGAGTTATCAATTTGTCTAGCTGTTTTGCTCGAAACTTTGCTATAAAATATTTCCGTTCATTGTCAATATTATTTGGACATTTGCGTTTGAATGATGGATTTATGCGCATGTAAAATGGAAACCAATCGCGATCAACAAATTGTGAACTTTTTTTAGAAACACCATTTAACAGACAAACAGTCGGTATATTTAAAAATATTAGTATATTTGCCCAAATGATTGTTGGACAGTGTAACCATTTATTTTGTTTCATATCTTTTCCTTTGAAAATTTGCTTATTTCCTACAACTTTTTTTTTATTTTTAATGTTATTATTATATAATATTAAATTTTGATATTGATAATATTTAATGTAATATTCAAAATCTATTTGCTTAATCATTTCTTTTTGTCGATTCATCTCTATTAAATATTCTTTTTTGATCTTCAATTGATAATCAAAATATTCTTTGTTTTTCCTTAATTCTTCTAATTTATTACATAATCTATCAGATTTAATCAGTAATTTTTTAATCTCCTTTAAAAGATCATCAACATATTTTTGATTAATAATTATTATTACTGACAATAATTCATTTTTTGTTTTTAATTTTTTAGATAAATTGTTCATTTGATTTAAAATTGAAAAAACTTCCTGATTATAATGATAAATGTGATCAGCTTTTTTATTTTTAAAATCATTCTTAATTTTGCATGCATATGTACAATCATATTTTAAGCTCCAGTTACCAACCCTTGACATATTGTATGGTCTATTTAATAAAATAGTATGTTCGATTGTCAATGGTTAATGATGATGACATATAATTGATAATTCAACTTTTTAATATCTCTTTTTAAAGAAAAAAGAATATTAATCGGAGACAATTTTTCACTAAACAATACAAGCCAGGAACCAACCATAAATTCATAGATTGGTAACAAAGGAACTTATGTGCCAATCTATAGATCAATGGTTGGCATCTGGCTGGAACACTATAAGCAATACCAGCCAGGAACCAACAATAGATTGATAACAAAGGAACTTGTATGTCAATCTATAAATCAATGGTAGGCATCTGGCTGATACATCATAAGTAACATTTGCATGATGGAAAAAAGTTGTCTCCGATTAATATTCTTTTTTCTTAAAAAAGAATACGGAAACAAAAAGTTGAATTTAAAATATTTAAACAATAAATGTGTATATTATTGAGCAATTAAAAAATGTCAACTGTTTCAAATGGCTGTATAATTGATGAATTCTGTAAACATAAGAATGGTACAATAGTTGGGAGTAATGCATCTGATGCATATTCATGTACATTAAATCAAACGAGTATATCAGATAATAAAAATAAATTTTACATAATGCAATTAATTAAAAATGGTGGGTCATATGTTCATTTTATTAGATTTGGTCGTATTGGTGAGAATGGAAAAAGTAGTCATGATGATGTTGGAACTAATGAGGAGTATGCAAAAAAGATTTTCGAAAAGCAATTTCAAAGTAAAACAAAAAATAAATGGCTAAATAGAAAGAATTTTGTCAAACATGCAGGTAAATATTTTATGGCAGAAATTTCATATGATGATGAATTAAAAGATGTCAATACAACAGTTGCAAAAACAATTAAACCATCAGATCTTGATGAACGTGTCCAGGATTTAATCAGAATGTTAAGTGATGTCGATATGATGCAAAATGCATTAGTTCAAATGGAGATTGACACTAAAAAATTACCATTGGGTAAAATTAAACAAAGTCAATTAAAAAGTGCTTCTGAATTATTAACTGAAATACGAAAATTAATTCAAAAATATAAAAAAGCAACAGATGATAAAGAGGATACAGATGAAATAATCAATGAAATCGAAAGAACATCATCAGAATATTACACCTATGTACCATTTGCGTGTGGACGTAGAAAACCACCAGTAATAGATACAGATGAACTTGTTGCAAAATATGATGATGTAATTGATGATTTAATGAATATAGTTGTAACAACAAAAATCACTGAAAATAAAACTACTGATGATAAAAACCCATTAGATAATATTTATAATGAAATGAATACAACCATTACACCTGTAATCAAAGGCAGTGATACGTGGGATAAGATTGAGACGTATATCAATAACACTCATGCACCTACTCACGCATTTAAATTAAAATTATATGAAGTGTATGAAATTAGCAGATTGGGGGAGGAAAAGATTTTTAATAAACATTGTAAGAATATTGATAATAGACAATTATTAATTCATGGCAGTCGTATGTCAAATTGGGTATCAATTCTCAAGAATGGGTTAATGCTTGATCCTAGTCGTTTAGGAGTAATGATCAGTGGTAAAATGTTTGGTTATGGTATTTACTTTGCAAATAGCTTTTCAAAAAGTGCGCAATATTGTGGATCATCGTATGGTGCCAATGAAAAAATTGCGTTGACATTGGCAGAAGTTGCTCTTGGTACAGAATCAAAACGAACACAATCTGATTATTATATAAGTAAAGATTCATTAAAAAAGTTAAAGGCAGATTCTACATGGGGTCAGGGTAAATCTACACCATCATCATATGGTGAATTAAATGGCATTTCAATTCCACAAGGTAAGTTAACCGCATCAAACATAAATTCATGTTTGCAATATGACGAGAAGATCGTATATGATGTTAGTCAAATATGTTTGCGATATTTAGTGATTGCAGATATGACATACAAGTGAGTTAATATTTAATTTTTTTTATATTTTATAAATTTAATGAAGAAAGTAAAATCAGATCCATATAATTTATTTTTGCATATACGTCAATTAACATATTTTCACATTGACACTTTATATAAGGATGAAAATTTTAAATTATTAATGAGTAAAAATAGTAGGTTGACTAATAATATTTTATCAATAAATCCTCATTTAAATTTGAAAGATATATATGCTGTGTCATTTTCTTATATAATAACGTTATTATATATTATAATGCAAGAAAATCCACTTAAAGAGATAAAGCAATTAATAATTAAAGAGATGGCATATAAATGTATATACGAAGATTGTGAATATGACGGAAAAGATGAGCAAGATGTTCTAACATTGGCAAATACATTTGAAGATGATTCAGATGATGAAACATTTTACGATGATGATATAATGGGATGTCCAATTGCCCAAACTGGCTATGATTCTGATTACGACAACCAAATGCAAAATGAGGACGATGATGATGCATCCGATACAGAACCACTTACAGGTGGATATGATTCAGATGGCGAGTAATTTAACCATAAAAAAAATTGATTATTATTCATTTTGAACCAATTGTCATATATTATATAACAATTAATTCAAAATGGGTAATACTTTAAAACGATCTGAAGATAATGAAGTTGATGTTGATGAAAGGGATGATGCGCAATCACCAAAAGCACAACCGCAAGTGCAACCACAAGTAACAGAGAATGTAGCAACTGAAGGGTCAATGGTTTTAATATCTCCAATTAGTCAACCAGTTGTTGAAGTGGAATTAAATGTGATACCAGAAAAGAAATTAGATGCATACACAAAACATGAAATTATTGAATATATTCAAAAGATGAAACCAACATATTTAAATTATGATGATTTGGCAACCAATTTATTAAATGTAGGTGATATTTTTAACACAAAATTAATTCAGATGAATGTTGAATTGTATAATAACATGGTTAAGAAATTACCACCATTAACAAATGACAAACCAAAAGACGATAATAAAAAGAAGAAAAAGTATGTCAAACCAACTTTCGATTTAAATAAAGTTGCTGATGAGTTATTAGCAAATATGAATACAAAAGATGTATCAGATCAATTGCCGATTGATTTAAATGTTGAGATAACTAAACCAATATTTGATTTTAATGTAAATCCCATAACACTTGAAGAATATAAAGGTGCTTTTCGAGAAATTACAACAAAAATGGATATGATGGGTATTAACAAGAAAACATTATCAATGTGTTCAGATCATTTAAAATATAAATTTGTGAACTTGTTTAATAAAATTTGTAAAGATCCATCATCTTATGTTAATGATCATAGTTTCGGCAGAGTTACATTCATGTATAAAGATGCAAAGAAGGGACCAACTGATAATGTGTCATCATTCAGACAAATTACGGCAATTCCAACTATTACAAATCATTTACATCGTATATTAGCTTTACGATTGAGTCAATATTTGATTGAAAATAATTATATTGATACAACCATTCAAAAAGGTTCGGTTCCAGGTTTAAAATTCGGTATTTTCGAACAAATTTATAAAGTTAAGAATGTTATTAAATATGCAAATACATCAAAAACAGAAGTATGTATAACCTTTATTGATATTACAAATGCATATCCAAGTTTGAAATTAAGCAAGATGTTAGAAATTATGGAAAAATATCATGTTCCAGCAGATTTAATTAGTTATATCAAAATGTTTTATGATAACTTCGAATATTATTTAAAAGCAGGTACAGCATACACCAAACCAATTAAATGGAAGGATGGATTAATTCAAGGATGTCCCTTATCACCAATTTTATTCGTATTGGTGCTTAATTACATTTTAAAACATTTAAATAATAAATACAAAGAAACAAGTGGATTTTCAGTTAAAAATGGAAAAGTATTATTCACAGCATATGTTGATGATTTATGTTTAATTACTAAAGATGCAAAAACAAATGAATTAGTATTGAGAGATTTAGAAAAGATATTATTAACATTCGGATTCAGTATTAATAAAACAAAGAGTGGTATTATGCATATTAACCCAACAGAAAAGGTAACAACAACTGATATTAAACAAATCGCCAATTATAAATATTTAGGAGAGACATTATCATCTGATGGAACAATCTTTATCTCATATGGAATTTTATTAAGAGATTTAATGAGTTCATTACAAATGATTGATAATAGTAAGGATACGGCGGTATTGAAAATGGAACGATTTAATGAATTCATTTTACCACATGTTCAACGTAAAGTAATGGTATTATATGATTTGACAAAAGAACAGCAAGATAACATTATTAGTTTAATTAATAAATATTATACAAAATGGGATCCAGTTAATAAAATCACGTTGATGTACTCTGGCCAAAATCCAATTCATAACACAGCTGATGAAGTTATTACTGATATGGATATTAGTGATGAAATGGCACCAAATACAATTCATGTCGATATTGTAGCGAATACTAAAAAGTTCAGAAATTTAAATGTCAATATGACTTATACAAATATGACACAAACATTGATTGATGTATTGTAAACAAGTTATTATTTCTTAATGGAATTTAAAGAAAGTTCGTTCACCATGTAGTATATTGAATATGAATTCCGCATTAATTAATAATTTATCCAATATAATTTAAAGAATTTAAAAACTTATACATTATGGTAAAAATTTAATTGGATATTTGTATATAATTTATGTATATTTCATAAAAAAATTCTAGAATAAATTAGAAACATATTGTTAAACACATGAATTTTTGTGGAATATACATTAGACACTCAACATAATCCATTTTTAGAATTAAATATTACTTTACAAAGATGGAAAACTTTAATAAATGGTTGTACATAATGTGTATTTTTTAATGAAATTTTAGATAGATATTTAAATATTGTATTAATCAATAAATTT
>Ga0206876_1031_pt1 | contig 41589 bp, 30 predicted proteins | sample Alteio_BWOrgCont_10_FD_152619 | JGI IMG/M metagenome (GOLD analysis project Ga0206876, IMG submission 152619) | Enriched cells from forest soil in Barre Woods Harvard Forest LTER site, Petersham, Massachusetts, United States -... | ecosystem: Environmental > Terrestrial > Soil > Temperate forest >...
AAGCAGCCTTTACCCGGCATGAAACTTCTTTTAGTCTTCTTACTGCTAGGTATTTCATGTGCTGTTTTTGCTCAGCAAGACACTGCTAAACTCGATTCGAACGCTATTTATAATATGTCGCTTGAGCAACTGATGAACTTAAAAGAGACGGGTGTTTCAAGCCAGTTAGAAGCTCAAATAAACGCACTGATAGGAGTAGCATCAAAGAAATCGTTATCGCAACGTAAGTCGCCAAGTGTGGTAACGGTCATTAGCCAGGATGAAATTGAAAGATCTGGGGCACGTGACCTTATAGATGTACTCAGGCTTGTGCCGGGCATTGATTTTGCAGTTGATGTACAGGGCAACATAAGCATTGGTATGCGAGGCAATTGGGCTGAAGAAGGGAAGGTATTGTTGTTGCTCGATGGTCAGGAGATGAATGAATTGATGTATTCTTCATTGCAGTTTGGTAACCATTTTGATGTAAGCCAGATAAAGCGAATAGAAATAATCCGTGGGCCGGGCTCAGCTATATATGGCGGTTTTGCCGAGTATGGTGTAATTAGTATAATAACCAAGGACGGAGAAGACCTGAAAGGAATTTCTGTTAATGGTAGTTACGGGCAAACAGCACGTGCATTGGGATACAGAGATATAAGTTTATCGGTTGGAGATAAAATAAAAGATTTTACCTATAGTCTTGCAGGGTTTTTAGGGCAGGCCAACAGAAGCGATAATGCCTACACCGATTTTTATGGTACCAGTTATTCAATGATAAACAATTCAAATTTGAATCCAGCTTCACTTGATCTGAAAATGGCTTACAAAGGATGGAGCTTTAAAGGTATTTATGATGATTTTGACATGAGCACACGCGACAATTATGGTGTGCCGACTTCCAAGGCGTATACCGATGATTTTCTTTCAGAACTGTTCGAATTAAAATACGATTCTAAGCTTAGTGATAAAATTACGCTGACCCCATTACTAAGTTATAAATTTCAGAAACCCTGGAACTTCACGGGGAAAGTAGATTCTGCAGATGCTGCATATACTATTTATGATAAAGCTGTGCAACGGATAAAAGGTAATTTGACAATGATATATGATATTACCCACCACATAAACCTGGTTGCCGGCGCCGAAGTATATAACGATAATGCGTCCTTAGGTATTGATACTACGTTATTCAGTAATGGTAAAGCGCATGTAAGTTACATGAACACAGCCGCATTTATGCAGGCCTTGTTCCGTTATAAAATAGCTAGTGTTACACTGGGTGCAAGGTATGATAACAATTCAGCATACGGTTCTTCATTTGTACCAAGGCTTGGGATACTGAAGAAAGTTGATAAGTGGAACTTCAAATTATTGTACAGTAATTCATTCCGCGCGCCGGGAATAGAAGACATAAATTTTAGTTTCGATGGACATATAAAACCTGAAGATACCCAGGTAATTGAATTTGAGGTAGGTAGAGAAATAGCAACGGATATGTTCGTTACACTGAACGTATTTGATATAACTACTAAAAACCCGATAGTATACTACGTTGATAGCGTATTGAATTCGAATGGTACTTATAGCGAAGGATATAAAAACATGCATGAACAAGGTACACGCGGTGCAGAATTTGATTATAAGGTTAAAGAAACATGGGGCTACGTTGATTTGAATTACGCATACTATACAGCGGCCGGTAAAACGGTAGTGTCTACCTACCAGGTGCCGGGAGATAATTCAGCCACACTGGGTTTTGCATCTAATAAAGTGAATTTCTCGTTCAGCTATAATATTACACCGGGGCTAAGCATTACACCTACTGTTTCGTGGATAGGCCAGCGTTACGGGTATGTGGATAGTAACAGTAGTGGTGTACCCGCCTTAAAGAAATTTTCGCCAACCACGCTGGCAAATATTTATTTGATGTATAAGGTGAATAAATTGAAAATAGGTGTGGGCTGTTACAATATTCTGAATGCTGATTATGAATTCATCCAGCCATATAATGGTGGGCATGCTCCACTGCCATCTATGTCAAGGGAATATGAAGTACGGGTATCATATGATCTAAATTTCAAGAAATGAAGATAGGCAGATCAATACTTATTTTTCTTGGAATCATATCCTGTTCAGCAGCGGTATTTGGGCAAACGCTTAATTATAAAATAGCGTCGGTGTATGTATATAATTTTACAAAATATATATCGTGGCCTACTAATACTAAGTCAAGCGATTTTGTAATAGGCGTTTATGGAACTTCACCTATAACAGATGAGTTGAGAAAATTTTTAACGGGTAAGCACGTTGGAGAAAAATCAATTACTGTAGAAAAGGTACTTACGGTTGATGAAGCTGCCGGATGTCAGATAGTGTTTGTTCCGCTTTCAGAAAGTGGAAACCTTAAAAAAATAAGTGATCAACTTAAAGGCAAACCAGTATTGATAGTTTGTGAAAAAGAAGGCTTGAATAAAAAAGGTGCTTCAATAAGCATATACCTTGATGAAGATGATGACAATAAGACCAAATTTGAAGTAAATCAAGGGTATATTAAGTATAACGGACTTTTTATATCTCAAAGTCTTATTACCCTGTCATCGGGCAATAATTAACACGATTTTTTTCAACATCTATTTGAACATTTATATCGAAAGTGCTTTACATTCGTATCAAAAAGTATATACCTTTGAATACTGAATTTATTAATTAAAACAAACAATTAAACCCTATTAATATGGCTTTCACACTTCCTAAATTAGCTTACGATTACAAGGCACTTGAGCCTTACATTGATGCACAAACAATGGAAATTCACTATAGCAAGCATCATCAGGCCTATGTTACAAACGTAAATAACGCAATAGCAGGCAAGCCTGAAGACAGTATGAGTCTTGAGGATATTCTGAAAAATATATCAAAACAACCACCGGTGGTGAGGAACAATGCAGGTGGAGTATTTAACCACAACCTGTTCTGGACAGTGATGAAACCGAACGGCGGCGGTGAGCCTTCAGGTGCTTTAGCTGATGCTATTAAGTCAACTTTCGGTTCTGTTGCCGATTTTAAAACCAAATTTGCTGAAGCAGGTGCAACACGTTTTGGATCGGGTTGGGCATGGTTATGTGTTACAGGTGGCAAACTGGCCATTTGTTCTACAGCAAATCAGGATAACCCGTTAATGGATATATCAGAATGCAAGGGTACACCAATATTGGGGCTTGATGTTTGGGAACATGCATACTACCTGAAGTATCAGAATCGTCGCCCTGAATACATTACCAATTTCTGGAACGTAATTAACTGGGACGAAGTTGCTAAGCGCTTAGACAACGCAAAATAAAGTATGGGAAGGCTTTGCCTGGTTGCAATACTCTTTTTTATGGCATGTTTAAATGTGCAGGCGCATAAAGCAGAGCACGAGTTATCGGGCAAAGTTTTTTTTCTTAAAGACACATTAAAAAATATTCAACCTGTTGCTGATAGTAGCACAACACATACTCGTAAGCACAGACTGGTAGCTGCACTTCTTGCATTTCCATTAGGTGTTTTTGGATTACACAGAATGTACCTTGGCAGTTCTGCCGGAATACCAATAGCTTACATTGCAACTTTTGGAGGCGGTTTTGGTGTTTTACCATTTATTGATTTTGTGCTGATACTTATCAATAAAGATGTAAATAACTACGCGCACAACCCACATATATTTATGTGGTCGAAGCCGAAAAGAAAAAAGAAATAAATTTATTCTACCGTTACTGATTTAGCCAGGTTCCTTGGCTGGTCAACATTACATCCTCTCATAACAGCTATATGATACGAGAGCAGCTGTAAAGGAATAACGGTTAAAAGCGGGGCGAGGTGTTCATCGATCGGCGGTACCTCAATTACATAATCAGCCAATGATTTAACATGGGTATCACCTTCCGTTACCACGGCTATAATTTTACCCTTACGCGCCTTCACTTCCTGTATATTACTTACAACTTTTTCATATGAAGTGCCTTGTGTAGCAATAACAAACACAGGCATATTTTCATCGATAAGCGCAATTGGCCCGTGCTTCATTTCTGCAGCCGGATATCCTTCAGCATGTATGTACGATATTTCTTTCAGTTTAAGTGCGCCCTCTAGTGCAACCGGGAACGTATATCCTCGGCCAAGATAAAGCGCATTGGGCGCATCTTTATAGATTTTCGCAATAGCCTCGATCTCTTTATTACGCTCTAACACTGCCTGTACTTTATCCGGTATAGTATTTAATTCACTTATCAGCTCATGAAATTTGCCGCGCGGTAAGGTTCCTTTTTCCTGGGCAATTTGAAGCGCCATCAGGGTAAGTATGGTAATTTGAGCAGTAAAAGCCTTTGTAGAAGCCACGCCAATTTCCGGTCCGGCATGTGTGTATGAACCTGCATGAGTGGCACGTGGTATAGAAGAACCAACCACATTGCAAATACCTATAATGGTAGCTCCTTTACTTTTTGCCAACTCGATGGCTGCTAAGGTATCGGCTGTTTCGCCCGATTGAGAAATAGCTATTACAATATCATCTTCGCGAATTACCGGGTTACGGTAACGAAACTCCGATGCATATTCTACCTCAACAGGTATACGGGCAAGATCTTCAAAAAGGTATTCGCCAACAAGGCCTGCGTGCCATGATGTTCCGCAACCTATTATAATAATACGGCTGGCTTTTATTAAAGCATGTTCATAATCGGCTATGCCGCCAAGTTTAACAATGCCTTTATTTACATTTAAACGGCCACGTAAACTATCGCGGATCGAACGAGGTTGCTCATATATTTCCTTTAACATAAAATGCGGAAAGCCACCTTTTTCAAGTGTTTCCAGCTGCATTTCCAATTCTTCTATATAAGGTGTTTTAACCTTATTCTTAATGGTCTTTATTTTTATCTCCCCGTTTCTGTGAAGCACCGCTATCTCCTCATCTCCCAGGTATATTACATTTTTGGTGTACTCAACAATAGGTGTAGCATCTGAGCCAACAAAAAATTCTTTTTCTCCAACTCCTATTACAAGCGGGCTTCCCTTCTTTGCAGCTATCAGCTCATCGGGATTATCCTTAGCCATAACAACTATAGCGTACGCACCAACCACCTGGTTTAATGCTATGCGAACAGCTTCTGCCAGTGAAACGCCTTCGTTATCCTTAATGTTTTCTATAAGCTGAACCAATACTTCTGTATCGGTTTCGCTGCGGAATTTATAACTACGTTTTTTAAGCTCTTCCTTAATAGGGCCGTAGTTTTCAATAATGCCATTATGTATAAGCACTATATTGCCCGATTGTGAATAGTGTGGGTGTGCATTAACATCATTAGGCTCTCCATGTGTTGCCCAACGTGTGTGAGCTATACCAATATTGCCATGCTTGTCTTTATCCTTTGCAAATGCTTCCAGGTCGGCAACTTTGCCCTTGCACTTGTAAACATTTAAATCGCCATTTAATAATGCAACTCCTGCACTGTCGTATCCTCTGTATTCAAGTCGGTGAAGCCCCTTAATAAGAATAGGATACGCTTCTTTATTTCCAATATAACCTACTATACCACACATATGTATAAATTTAGTACAATTTAGGTAATCTTAAATCAAGGTTTAAGGGGGGTGTAATAAAGTTTTAAACGCAAACGCTTGGTAGAAGGTCCGTTTCCTTTCCCTCCGTACCCTACAAACCTGTTAGCTGTTGCAACAGAATTGCCCGCTACAAGGTATAAGCCATGTGGAATGGTTTTGTGATTGAACACTTCCTGTATATACAATGGTATATCAAAAACATATTGTTGATTAAATGCGTCGTACGTACCACCATAGTAAACAGATCCCTGATCAGGTAATGTGAAGGTGGAAGTAGAAGCAACAGTAGAAGTATCGTTTATGCCAATGAGATAAAGCTGCGTTGGTACCGGAAAATTACCAATATCAGCTCCATCCACAGGAATCTCAACTTCGGCACGGTTAACAATTACTTTATTATTCTTCACCCAGTTCATAATGTACGGGAAATCTATTTTGGTCATTACACCACCCATAGCCTGCACATAAATAAAGTTTGGTGAATAAACAGAGTCTTTTTTATTCTTAGGGCCATTAAATACAGTTTTGGAATAATCGTGATCAAAATGGCTTACTGTAACGCAACTGGTATTTAAGCCAAAGTTTGTACTTACATACGATGTGTCGAAAGTTGAACCGCTTGGATTAATAATCCGGAAGTAGAAAATTATTCCCGAAACGGAGGTGTACGGGTCCATGTACCATAAGCCACCCTGCCCCGGAAATTGCATAGGGCTTGATGCTGTTATATATACACCCGGAAAATTACGTTGAAACGCGGCATTTGATAATACCATGGTATCATTTTGCGATACACTCATAAGGTTGGAGAATGTACTTAGTCCTGCATCAAGCCATTGCTGACCCCAAGCTTTATTTAATGGTATCGTTAACCGAGGGTTTGAAACATAAGCAACAGTATTTGAAGGATATCTTACAGAATCATTGGTAAGCATTTGCGGAAATACATTGCGTTCTCCAAGTAAGGTTTTGTGGGGTAATACTGCACTTGAATAGTATGCACTATCAGCCGTAAAATGTGTTTTCGGGTCAAGTGCATATACTTGTATGGTTTGAGGCCCCAATTCACCATAATAGTTGTAGCCATTATAGCTTCCAAAAGGCAGCGCCATTACAACAGAATCTAATATTACCTGTTTTGTATTTGTAGTTATAAGCCCACTTGCAACGAAAGGATTTGCCCCATCTCCGCCAGGCAAAATAAACTGAGTGTATATAGAAGCCTTAGTTGGGCCAAAAACAGGATCGGTATAGCTACCCAACAAGTATTGTGAAGCATCATTTGCAATAACGGTGTCTTCTAAAACCAGTGAAGTAACTACGGTAGAAGTATCTACAAAGTTGGCGCTGATCGAATTGGCCGGCAACACGTTTCTGCCAAGGCCACTATCCTGTGAGCAAGAGGTATAAAAGGCAAAGCCTGCTATTATGCAGGCTGTTGCCAAATAACCAGATCTGAAAGACCCTGAGAACAATTTATTCATCAACCAGAGCTTCTTCCATTTCAAGAACTTCGTCATAAAAGTTTGAGTAGGCATCCATATAATTCTCTTCAGTATGCTCGAGCACTGGTTTGCCCGACTTTTTAATATGCTTAAGTACGTCTGCATCTACATTAGGATCAACTTTTACTACTGCGTCCGACCAGTTAACGGCCAGCTTGGTTAAATTATTGTGGGTAGGCGATTTAATAACGGCAAGGTCATCAGCATCAATTCCATCCCAAACGGCTTTATCAGCAAGGCGTTTGTTCAATGCGCCTTCAAATTTGTCACCACATAAAGAATAAATAACCTTTGCATTTTCAAACAAAGGATCTTCTTTACAAGCTTGTTTAATATATAATGGGAATAAACTGGTCATCCAGCCATGGCAATGAATAATGTCAGGGCTCCAGCTCAGTTTGCGCACAGTTTCAATAACTCCACGGCAAAAGAACACTGCTCTTTCGTCATTATCTTCAAAAAGCCTTCCCTGTTCGTCGGTAAAAGTAGCCTTGCGTTGAAAGTAATCTTCATTATCAATGAAGTAAACCTGCATACGTGCACGTTGAATAGAAGCTACCTTAATAATAAGTGGATGATCGTCGTTATCTATAATAAGATTAATACCTGAAAGGCGAATTACCTCGTGCAGGCCATGGCGGATCTCATTGATGCAACCATAGCGTGGCATAAAGGTGCGTATTTCCTTACCCCTTTCCTGAATGCCTTGTGGCAGAAAGCGAGCAACATTTGACATTGTATTCTCTCCCATGTATGGAAATATTTCCTGGGAAACATAAAGCACCCTTGCTTTTTTCATAGTATGAAAAATTTAGTTGGAAAATTACTGTGAGAATTGACTATCGGACGAAAAAATACCATTCTGTTCTTTAGCTTAGCAATAGGACCTTTTTCTTGTAACCTGAAATCATTTGCAAAGATAGTAAAAAAAAGCAAGATAGAAAACAAGTATTTGCCAATTTATCTTACAAAATAGCCTATTTTCAAGTTTAATATAAATTGTTGTGCGATAGGGTATTACTATGTGTAATTTTGCCTGTAAGCATAGGTTCAATAAAAACATATACTGCTGATAATGAGCAACAAACATATTTTTAACACTTCTCTTGCCTGGACCGGTGCAAATGGAGTGGGAACAACTGATTACAGGGCATATAGCCGTAACCATATTATTTCGGGCAAGGGTAAGCCAGAGATCTCGGGTTCATCTGACCCTGTTTTCAGGGGCGATGCCAGCCGGTATAACCCTGAGGAGTTGCTTATTGCGTCTCTTTCTTCATGCCATATGTTGTGGTACCTGCACCTGTGTGCCGATGCCGGGGTGGTTGTAACGGCCTATGAAGACCATGCCAGTGGCACCATGGATATAGATAAGGATGGAGGAGGAAGATTTTCTGAGGTAATTTTAAACCCCATAGTTACTGTAAAGGATAGTTCAATGGTAAAGGCCGCCATAGAATTGCACCATAATGCCCATAAAAAGTGCTTTATTGCCAATTCAGTTAATTTTCCGGTAAAGCATAACCCTACTATACGAATAGGGTAAAGGAGTTTAGGCCCTCTTTCTTAGGATAAGCGGAGCTAACACCAATGATATAAGGAAAGCAGAAAAGAAGGTCATAATAAAATCATCGGCTGACCTGTGATTGAAAAAGCCTTTATAAAAATGAATTGTCAGTACATCTTTGAAGTGTTCCAGGGGTAGCCTGTGCATAGTAATGTATAGACGCAGACTTACTATACCTACCATAATACATAATACTGTTGACCAATACCACAGAATGTTCTTTCTGTCAACTGTTCTGTCTTTAGGCAGCATAAATAAGGCATAAAACAAAAGAATTAACCCAACGGAGGAACTTACTACCTGAAGGATATAAAAGCGTACCTGGCCGATACCAAATATTTCAGTGTTTTTTAACAACCAGGGTATACGGGTTACAAAATAACCGGTGCGGTGCGTAAAACTATCCCATAGTATGTGTGTTGCAATACCTATAATAAGGCAGATCAATACTGACAGAAAATTCTGCTTTAAATGCCCGAACCAGTGTAGATCTTTAAAACGGCTAAGCCTTTGTCTGAACATAAGCGGCAAGTTATCGATCAGGCTGTTTTTTACAAATGCGTGGTAAATTAATGTCAATATAAAAGCAATTGGCAGATCGAACCAGAACAAGCCTGCCCAGGTATGGCCATATATGCCCAGGTTGCGCATGCGAAAGAAATATTCAAAATCGGGTGTCATGCTGCCTATTGCCAAGGCTGTATACGATATCCATTTCTTAGGAAAGTACTTTGCCGGTAATATAGCAGCAGGATGGGCGAATGTAAAAGGCATAATTAAATATAAATGTAGTATTTAAAACGGTAATTGCTGTTTCAGTATCTTTGGCAATCATTATATTTTACAAGGTGTCGGCAATAGCATTTTATCTTTTCCTTCCTTTTATATACCTTATTTCATTATTGCCATTTCCCTTATTATACCTCGTATCCGACGGATTTTATGTGCTTTTATATTACGTAATTGGCTACCGCAAAAAGGTGGTAATGGAAAACCTGCGTAATTCTTTTCCTGATAAAAGCGAAAAAGAAATAAAAAGGATATGCAAGGATTTTTACCATTACCTCTGCGATCTGTTCTTAGAAACATTTAAAACACTTACCATCAGCAAAACAACCATGCTGAAGCATTTTTACTTTGCACCGGGTGCTCAGGAAGTATTTGATAAACTGGCAAATGAAAAGAAATCGGTGGTGCTTGTAATGGGGCATTTAGGTAATTGGGAATGGGCCGGTAATACATTCAGTCTTCTGTGCAAACACCAGCTCTATGTAATATACCATCCGCTCAGCAACAAGTACTTTAATAAACTGATTTATGATATGCGCACCCGATTTGGTACCGGGCTAATTGCTATGCGTGAAACATTTAGGGAAATGGTTGTGAAACGCAATGAAGTTAGTGCAACGGCGTTTATTGCCGACCAAACACCTTCACCTGAGGGTGCATATTGGACAACATTCCTTAATCAGGACACCCCCGTATTTACGGGTACAGAACGAATTGCGAAGAAGATGGAATACCCGATCGTATACGCCTGTATTAAAAGAGTTAAAAGGGGTTATTATCAAATAGAGGCAGAGGTGCTTTGCATGAATCCGAAGGAAACGAAAGATGGTGAAATATCGGAAATGCATACCCGCAGGCTCGAAAAGGACATAATTGCCCAACCTGAGGTTTGGTTATGGTCTCACCGCAGGTGGAAACATAAACGAAAGGTTGCCTGATTTGTCATATCTTTGTTGTAAGTAAAAACAATGTTAACAGGTAAGGAACTTATATTAGCCACCAGGCAATACGCTGTTGAGGATAAGGCCAAAAGCTGGTTCTATGTACTTTCTACGTTAATTCTTGCATCTGCAGCTTATGTGGGCGCAGCGCTTATTACAAATATTCCAATTCGTTTAGTACTTGGTGTTCTGGCAGGACTTATAACGGTAAGAATGTTCGTGCTGTATCATGATTTTGAACACCATGCCATACTGAACAAGTCGGTTATTGGTAAAATAATTTTCTCGGCATTTGGTATTCTTTCACTTGCTCCGGTAAGCATCTGGAAGCGCTCACACGATTACCACCACAAGCATAATTCAAAACTATTTTCTTCAAGCATTGGTTCATATCTGATCATTACCCGCGAAAAATTCGAGACGCTTTCACCTGCTGAAAAACGCAGTTACCTTTTGTCAAGGCATCCTATTACTATTTTCTTTGGGTACTTTACTATGTTCTTTTATGGTATTTCAATGCGATCGTTTTTGAATAATCCGAAAAAGCATTACGATTCACTCATCGCTATGATCATTCATATTGCGCTTATTGTTACTGTAATATACTTTTTGGGGTGGCAAACCTGGCTTTTCTCAATGTTCGTGCCATTCTTTATCTCCGGCTTCTTTGGCGACTACCTGTTTTATGCTCAGCACAATTTCCCCGATGTTACATTCCATAATAATGAGGAGTGGGCTTATGAAAAGGCTGCGCTGGAATCATCGAGCTTTATGGATATGGGCCCAATAATGAACTGGTTCACAGCTAATATTGGTTACCATCATATTCACCACATGAATTCACGCATTCCATTCTATCGTTTGCCTGAAGTAATGGCAGCGTTTCCTGAGCTACAGCATCCTAAAAGAACTTCATTGGCGCCAAAAGATATTATTGCCTGCCTTAAATTAAAGGTATGGGATTCTGCCCAAGGCAAAATGGTTGGGGTTTGATTTGCCCGCCTATTTTCGTAAATTTGTGTTAACCCCAAAAATGAAAACCATGAAAAAACTCGCGTTTATTTTAGCCATATTTATTACCGGATGCACTTCAGTAATGAAGCTTGATCAGCAAAAAGCAAAAGACCTTGTTGAAGCACTTGAACAGAAGATAAACTCGGGAGACTACGCAGGCACAACTCAATATTACGATGAGGTAATGAACAGGAATCAAACCCCTGAACAGCGTGCTGAAAATTTTAGGAAATTACGTGCCGCAGTTGGTGATTTTGTCTCGATGGAATGCACTTCAATTAAGAATGGAACGGATGAGAACGATATGCCTTGCGTGAACTTGGTGTACAAAATAAAACACACCAAAATAAATACTATTGAAAGCTTTACTGTTATACGCAACGAGGGCGGCTATAAGGTATCGGTGCACGACATAATACAGGGATAGAGCTGTTGCCAGGTTTATTTCCGTGAATAGGTCTTTATTACTTTTTCATGCTTCAGGTTCTCATATTGAATCTGAACTTCTGTATCAGTTAAACTTGTCACTTTCCAGCAGAAGCAACAGAAACAAGGCGTATTGGTAGGTGCAGGAAAATACTCGGCATTATTTGTTTTGGTGTTGAACAGCACAAGTTTACCGCGGCCCTTGCCATACAAGCCATCGAACATTAGTAACTTCTTAACCGTGTCTTTATAAAAAACAGATTGCCCGTATAGTATTGTTTGCCCCGTAGCTTTTTCAATCACCTCAAACTTCACCGGGTCGGCTTCCAAGTGGGTAGCCATAATGTAGGTCTTTTCGAAGTCGGCATATACATAGCCAAGCGCAGCAAGTCCTAAGCTTTTTTCTGCTGAGTTAAGCATGTTGCTGTCCTTGCCATGAATCAATACCACTGCGTTTGAATCGGCCCGCAAGCTTTTAACTTGCACTATGTAGCCACCTTTCAGGTTGTAGGTTTTGTAAACACTATCCTTAGGGCTTTTGGCGAAGCAAGTGAAGGATAAAAGAATTAAACTAATTCCCAGTAGTTTATTCATCGGTATAAAACATTTTACCGCAAAGTACGCAAAGAAAATTCACGCAAAGAACACAAAGAAATAAAGTCCTCCCTAGCGGGGAGGATTTAGGTGGGGCTTTTATTTGTAATTTCGCAACCTTAAGAAAAAACAATGCTTAGAACACATACTTGCGGAGAACTAACGCTAAAGAACGCAGGCCAGGAGGTAACCCTCAGTGGCTGGGTGCACAAGAACAGAGAAATGGGTGGGTTGACCTTTGTCGATCTGCGCGACCGTTATGGAATTACACAGTTGGTATTCGATGCAAATAAAGATAAAGAGCTGGGAGAAAAAGCTGCAAAACTGGGCCGTGAATTTGTTATTAAAGCAAGCGGTAAAGTAGTTGAAAGAAGCAGTAAGAATGCAAAAATTACTACTGGCGAAATAGAGATTATTGTTACATCATTCGAAATATTAAATGCTTCGAAAACTCCACCGTTTACATTAGATGAAAATACGGACGGAGGCGAGGAACTCCGTATGAAATACAGGTATCTGGACCTTCGCCGCGAACCAATTAAAAATAATTTGCTGAATCGCCACAAGGTTGCAAAAGCCGTTCGCGAATATTTAGATAGCAAAGGTTTTGCTGATATTGAAACACCGTTTTTAATTAAGAGCACGCCTGAAGGTGCCCGAGATTTTATTGTTCCATCGCGTGTTAACCAGGGTGAGTTTTATGCATTGCCACAATCGCCACAAACATTCAAACAAATATTAATGGTGGCTGGTTTCGACCGCTATTACCAGATCGTAAGATGTTTCCGCGATGAGGACTTGCGTGCCGACAGGCAACCTGAGTTTACACAGATAGACTGTGAAATGGCTTTTGTAGAACAGGAAGATATTCTGCAAATGTTTGAGGGCATGGTGAAGCATGTTTTCAAATCAGTTAGAAATATTGAGATGGGAAATTTCCCTCGCATGACCTATGCAGATGCCATGAAGTATTATGGTAACGATAAGCCCGATACCCGCTTCGGTATGCTTATTCACGATATTACATCTGCAGTAAAAGGCAAAGGGTTTAAGGTATTGGATGATGCTGAAACGGTAGGTTGTATCTCTGTTCCGAATGCTTCGGAATATTCCAGAAGCCAGACTGATGAATTGATAGAATTTGTAAAGCGCCCGCAGATAGGCGCTAAAGGATTGATATATGTAAAGTATGGAGCGGATGGTTCATTAAAATCGTCGGTAGATAAATTTTACACACCGGAAGATTTAAAGAAATGGGCCGATGCTGCTGAAGCAAAACCCGGCGATCTGATTTTAGTCGTTAGTGGTCCGGCTGCTATTACACGTCGTGCATTATGTGAATTGCGCTTAGAGATGGGCACACGTTTGGGCTTACGTTCAAAGAGTGTGTATAATCCACTGTGGGTTATAGATTTTCCATTGCTGGAAGAAGATAAGGAAGCGGGCCGCTGGAATGCTTGTCATCATCCGTTTACATCGTGGAAGAAAGAAGATGAGCACTTTTTTGAAACAGGCGAATTAGGAAAGATACGTGCCAATGCGTATGACTTAGTCATTAACGGGGTTGAAGTAGGTGGCGGTTCTATTCGTATACATGACCGAAAGAACCAGGAGAAAATGTTCAATACTCTTGGGCTTAGTAAAGAAGAAGTAGAACTGAAATTTGCGTTTATATTAAATGCCTTTGAATACGGTGCACCTCCGCATGGTGGGCTTGCATTTGGCTTAGACCGTTTTGCATCTATGACCATAGCAAACGAAGAAAACATTCGTGAATTTATTGCTTTCCCTAAAAATAATGCCGGCCGCGATATGATGATGGATAGTCCGTCTACCATTGATGCCGCACAATTAAAAGAATTGGGAATTAAAATAGAGGTGAAGTAGTATTGTAGTTCCATTAAAGAGGTCTTACTGCTAATTCGTAATTAATTCTTGGGCGTTCCCCTAGGGGTCGGGCTATCCGCTGCAAGTCCTCGCTGCGCTGTGGGCTTTACGCTACTATCCCTAACGCTGGGCTACGTGTTATTTGAACTAGGTAAAAGGTGGGCGCGGGTTAGCTGCTCATGATGCGAGTATAGGAAATACAGGCAAGCAGGGAGCAAGAGCCGCCCAGAAGATTTAACGCCCCTTTAAAAAGTTTGGGTCTGATGAAACTGATAATTACTCTACTTCACAATATTCACCTCAGTATTACTGTAGGCATCAAGTGCATCGAGCTGTGATTTTATATTATCGTTCCATTCCTGCTGGCGTGCAGCATTGAGTCCATGATTGGTTTCATCATCGTATTTCTGTTCTGTTCTTTCCCATTCCTGTTCAACCTTATTGTACATATTCTGAATCACCTGGTTCATGTTGCTCACCTTCTTAAAATCTTTATCCGCTATCATTTTTCTGAGCTTGCGTGCATATAGTTCAGTTATGTTGAAATGCAATTGCTCATGCTTTAGTACATATTCAGAATATTGAACAATGTATGATTTCGATTTTAAAAAAAGCGCCTCTACTTCAAATACAAGTTGTCCGTTATTTTCGTTCGTGTAAAAGAAAATACTGGAAACAGTAAAACCTAATGGTCCACCCTGATGTGGTTTTGCCTTAAAATCGTCTTTGGTAAGTAAAGAGTCTTTTCTCCAGACAATGGTATCGCCTTGTAGTTTTTTAATATTCGGGGCAAGGCTCGAGCGTTGTGTGAAACCAGTTATATAAATACTTAAGAATAACAGTAATACAAGCGGTTTTCGCATAATAAGGAATTGTATAACAAATTTAGCATTTTATACTAGTTTTTTCTGATATTAAAGTTTTTGCCATTTTTTTGCCTAAAAGCCATATTTTTTACGAAAAAGGCATATATTCGCCATTCTTAAACCTAAAAAAACAATCAATATGTCATATTTTTTCACTTCCGAATCTGTATCAGAGGGGCATCCTGATAAAGTAGCTGACCAAATTTCTGATGCTATTCTTGATGCTATACTGGCACAAGATCCGAATTCAAAAGTTGCTTGTGAAAGCTTTGTTACCACAGGCCTTGCGGTTGTAGGCGGTGAAATTAAAACCAAGGCGTATATAGATGTACAAAAGATTACCCGCGATGCAATTCGCAAAATAGGATACACCAAGGCTGAATATATGTTCGATGGTGATTCTTGCGGTGTTATTTCAACTATACACGAACAATCTCCTGATATTAACCAGGGCGTTGAAAGAACCAAGGAAGAAGACCAGGGTGCCGGTGACCAGGGTATGATGTTTGGTTACGCTTGTACCGAGACAGATAATTACATGCCATTGGCAATAGAAATGGCTCACTTATTGGTAAAGGAATTAGCGGCGATTCGCAGAGAAGGTAAGAAAATGAAATACTTAAGGCCTGATGCAAAATCGCAGGTTACCATTCAATATAGCGACAAAGGCAAGGCTGAACGTGTTGATACCATTGTGGTTTCTACCCAGCACGATGATTTTGATACCGAAGCGGCAATGTTAGAGAAGATTAAAGATGATGTACGAAACATCCTTATTCCTCGCGTTAAAAAACAACTTCCTGCTAAGGCAAGAAAACTGTTAAAGGACGATATTAAATACTTTGTGAACCCTACCGGAAAGTTTGTGATCGGTGGACCACATGGTGACACCGGCCTTACCGGAAGAAAAATTATTGTTGATACCTATGGCGGAAAATGTGCGCACGGTGGTGGTGCGTTCTCTGGTAAAGATTCTTCAAAAGTTGACCGCTCAGCTGCATACGCAGTGCGCCATATAGCTAAGAACTTAGTTGCAGCAGGGGTATCTGCCGAAGCTGAAGTGCAGGTAGCATATGCTATTGGTGTTGCACAGCCGGTGTCTATTTATGTAGATACTAAAGGTACATGCAAGTTGCGCGATAAGGAAGGCAAGAAATTAAGCGATGGCGAAATATCTAAACGCGTTGCAAAGTTATTCGATATGCGTCCGGCTGCTATTGTAAAGCGCTTTGGCTTACGCAACCCAATATTTTCTGAAACTGCAGCATACGGACATATTGGCCGCATACCTGGTACAAAGGAAGTAAACGGTAAAAAGTATGAAACCTTTACATGGGAAAAACTTGACTATGTAGATGCCGTTAAGAAAGAGTTTGCTATAACCGAGCACAAAGAGGCCACAATAGCGTAACAGAATTCTCATTTTATCTCTAAAAACAGCTCCCTTTCAGGGGGCTGTTTTTGTTTATAGGCGCAGGAAAGGCTCATTTTTGTTTATGTGGATAAGATTTTGTAACTTTATGAGTTCGTATATATCGTTTTTAAATGAAATGAGTAATAAGTACAAAATAATTCCTCTTATTGTTTTTCTCTTTTGGGGGGCTTATTTTGGAATTGCTCAGACCCAGGTAGTTCATCCAACCCCAACTCATATAGCTGTAAATAATTCTATAACGCAAACCTTAGCCACTACTAATTCCTATATAAATTATGTTGAAAATAAGGGGCAATGGTATAATAAAGTGTTGTACCAGGGTGATTTTAACGGAGGTAGGATATTCCTTGAAAAGAATGCCTTAACTTATTTATTTTTTCCTCCGGGCGGGCTTGAGAGGCTACACCCCAACCCTAATGGTAACCCGCAGGACTTTGTAAGTTGTAGTATGACCTTTCAGGCCGTGCGAATGGAATTTGAGAATAGCTTGCCTGCAACTGTTGAAGGCGGAGGCCGTAAGGAATTTTACAATAACTATTTTGTTGGAAGTGATAGAAGCAAGTGGGCATCGGGCGTAGGGGTTTTTGGAGAAGTGAACTACAATAGCATATATCCTGGTATTTCAGTAAAGGTATTCAGTGATCTCAACAATGTACGGTATGACTTTTTTGTTGCCCCGCATGCTGATATTACAAATTTGAAAATGCGTTTTACCGGGCAGAACTATTTATCGGTTAAGAACGGACAACTTGTTATACATACTGAAATTGGTGATATAGCACAGGCAAGGCCTATAGCCTACCAGGAAGTAAATGGTAAAAAAGTGAATGTAGATTGTGATTTTGTACTGAATAAAGATGAACTGAGTTTCAATCTAAAAGGTTCATATGATGCTTCGTTGCCTTTGGTAATTGACCCTACACTAGTGTTTGCAACGTTTAGCGGTTCTACAGCCGATAACTGGGGAATGAGTGCAACATACGATGCTATGAGCAATGCATATACTTCAGGGATTGCATTTAGTGCAGGTTACCCGGTAACACCGGGTGCTTTCCAGGTTACTTTTCAGGGCGGTGGTACCGGTGGTGGTAACAACTGGCCTACACCTGATAACAATGGATACGATATAGTAATTTCTAAATTTAATCCTACCGGAACGACATTATTATTTTCTACTTACCTTGGTGGAAGTGATAATGAAGAACCTCAAAGCTTAGTGGTAGATAACACAAATAATTTGCTTGTGTTAGGCCGTACGTACTCTAAAAATTTCCCTACAACACCTGGAGCATACAGCACTACATCTGGTGGAGGCGCCGATCTGAGCATTACAAAATTCGATTCAAGCGGTGTATTACTGGCCTCAACTTATGTTGGTGGTTCCGGCGATGATGGTGTAAATATTTCAGCCATAGAAACGTTTTTAGGTTCACTTAAATTTAATTATGCTGACGATGGACGAGGAGATATTGTAGTAGATAATAACAACAATGTGTACGTGGCTTCATGTACTTCTTCTCCTAATTTTCCAACCACTGCCGGAGCTGTTCAAGCTTCCTCGCAAGGCATGCAGGATGGATGCGCATTTAAAATGAGCTCTAACTTAAGCACAATGTTGTGGGGCACATACCTTGGTGGCGGTTCAGATGACGCAGCGTATAATATTGCCTTAAACTCAAAGAACGAGGCTTATGTAGCAGGCGGTACATCAAGCTCAAATTTCCCTACCACTCCTACAACCCTGCAACCTGCTTATAGCGGTGCAATTGATGGATTTGTAGTTCATCTTTCCACAACAGGCACATTATTACAATCTACCTATTTGGGTACCAGTGGCTACGACCAGGCCTTTTTTGTACAGACGGATAAGTATAACAATGTATATGTATATGGCCAGACGAGTGGAAACTACCCGATAACTGCCGGCGTGTATTCTAATCCGAACAGCGGTCAGTTTATTCATGAAATGGACCCAACGCTTTCCAAAACTATTTTTTCTACAGAGTTTGGTTCAGGCCGTGGTGTGCCGGATATTGCTCCATCTGCTTTCCTGGTTGATAATTGTTTGAATATTTACATTTCGGGTTGGGCAGGAGATCTGTATGGGTATAACGGACATTCAAGCAGTAGTATAGGATTGCCGGTTACTGCCAATGCATACAGAAGTGTACCCAATGTATTGAATAACCCGCAGACGGGTAATATTAATAATGGCGAGGATTTTTACTTTATGGTAATGCAAAAGCAGGCCTCTACCTTATGGTACGCAACATTCTTTGGCAGCACTGGAGGAAACAATGGAAGCCTTGCGCATGTGGATGGAGGAACAAGCCGGTTTGATAAAAGAGGTGTAATATACCAGGCTATTTGCGGCGGTTGTCAAGGTTATTCTGATATTCCTACAACACCCGGTGCATGGTCAGCTACCAATAAAGGTCCTAATTGTAATAATGCATTGGTAAAATTTAAAATGGACCTGTTGGAAACAATAGCTTCATTTATTATCAGCCCTAATGTTACAGCAGGTTGCGCCCCATTCGCTGTTAATTTTAAAAATATTACAACCTACGGACATGCATTCCGGTGGTTCTTTGGAAATGGGGATACCTCCTCTGTTGTTTCTCCTACATATACCTACACTAAGCCCGGTACTTATAAAGTAATGCTTATTGCAACCGATTCTACTACCTGTAATGTTACTGATACGGGATATGCTACCGTAAGGGTAGTTGTACCGCTTACATTCACTGCACCATCAACATTTGTTTGTTTGGGTGATAGTGTTGCATTAACCACCACCACTACAGGTGCAATAGGTGCAGCTAAATATACCTGGTCACCTTCCAACGGATTGAATGATACCAATACAGCATCACCTCACGCTGCACCACTGGGTTCTGCAACCTATTATGTAAGTGCAAAAGATAGCTTCTGTACTGTTATAGATACAGTACATGTTCAGGTATATACAAACACAACTAAAATTATTCCGCGCAATGATCAGCTATGCCTGGGCGATTCACTTGCCTTGAAAACCGACAGTAGTTTTGTGTCGTATGTATGGTCAACAGGATCGACGGCCTCATCAATAGAAGCGCGCAACGGCGGACCTTATTTTGTTGCTACTACAGATAAACATGGTTGTAAAGGAAAGGATAGTGTAGAAGTCCTGGCATTTTCGAAAGTACCGCTTACAGAATTTGATACTACCATTTGCCTGAATACGGTTATTCATTTGTATGCTGATAGTGGCAATTATAAATACAGCTGGGAACCCTCATATGGGCTAAGTGCATATAACATTTATAACCCGGTTGCTAAGCCTTACGGAAGTGTTACCTATACGGTTACGGTTACAAATGGGCCCTGCGTAAGCAAAGATTCCAGTATTATAAAAATAAAACCAATGCCTATTGTTCAAGCAATGCCCGATAGTATGATGGTTTTACCGGGACAGGTTGTAACCCTGAATGCAGTGGGTACGCCACCTTTTACATGGAGCCCAACTGCTGAATTGAGTTGTACTGTGTGCGCAACAACGGTTGTAAAAGTAGATAGTAATACTGTTTTTTATGTTCAGGTGGCTGATAGCGATGGCTGCAAGGCAATAGATTCTGTAATTGTAGATGTGTTACCTACCATGTATATACCCGATGCCTTTACCCCGAATGGTGATGGACTGAATGATGTATTCAGGCCTAAATTTACCGGGTACAGTACTATAGAGGTTTATATATTCGATCGCTGGGGCCAGCTTATTTATCACTGGAACACATTAGATGGTGGCTGGGATGGAACCATGGGTGGCAAAAAGGTTGAAGAAGATACCTACGTATATATGTTAAAGGCTGTCACTTATTTCAACCAGGTTTTCCAGAAGATCGGCAGTGTTACTGTGATCAGGTAAAGACCTTTTTCCTTCATTTCCTTTGTTAATTGCCTTGAATGAGTATTTTTGCTCTTCAGCTAACAAGAAAGCATGGGATGTAGTGGTTGTTCGACAAACAGAGGGAATACAAGCGGTGGAGGTTGCTCTACCAAAGGTGGAGGCTGCAATAAGCTTAATGTGTTCGATTGGCTTGCCAATATGGAACTACCAGCCGGCCAAAAACCTTTTGATATTGTTGAAATACGATTTAAGAACAGCCGCAAGGAGTTTTTCCGCAACCGTAATGGCCTGCAATTATTAGTAGGTAATATTGTGGTAGTAGAAGCTGCCAGTGGGTATGATGTAGGTGTTATTTCTATTTCAGGCGAACTGGTGCGTTTACAAATGCGTAAAAAGAAAGTTGATCCAGCTGATCCTGCAATTAAAAATGTGTTACGAAAAGCTACTCCTGCCGACGTAGAAAAATGGCGTGAGGTGCAGGCCCTGGAACCAAAAATTCTGGTGCGTGCCCGCATACTGGCATCGAGCATGAAGCTTGATATGAAGCTGAATGATATTGAATACCAAGGCGATAAATCGCATGTTTCTTTTTACTATACTGCACCGGGCCGCGTAGATTTCCGCGAGCTTATTAGGGCATTTGCATCTGAATTCAGGGTGCGTGTACAAATGTGGCAGATAGGTGAAAGGCAGGAAGCAGGCCGCTTAGGTGGTATTGGTTCTTGCGGAAGAGAATTATGTTGCTCTACCTGGCTGACAGATTTTCGCTCGGTAAGCACTACTGCTGCACGTTACCAGCAATTGGCATTGAACCCGGTTAAGCTGGCAGGCCAATGTGGTAAACTTAAATGTTGTTTGAACTTTGAATTAGATAGTTATTTAGATGCCCTGAAAGACTTGCCTCAACCTACAGAACTGGAATCGCAGAAGGGTAGGGCATTCCATCAAAAAACAGATATTTTCAAGCGTATTCTTTGGTACACCTATTCCGATGCACCGACTAATTTCATGGCATTAAGTGTAGACAGGGTTAAGTATGTTATGGATATGAACAAGAACGGCAAGAAACCTGCTGAACTTGAAGAAACAAAGGTTGAAGAAAAGAAAGAAGTTGGCTATGTGGTAGGTGGAGTTCCATCAACACTTAAACAACAGCCACGCCGCCAGCAGCAACCGCGACGCAGGCCTCAGAATAATCAGAACCGGCCTAACAATCCTAATAAGCCGAATAATCCTAACAGGCCAAATAATCCGAATCAGGCTCGTCCTAATAAACCGGGTAATACTCCCCCTCCTCCTAAGGAATAAATTTAATTTGGAAATCCTTTGACAGACTCAGCAGAAAGCTGAGTTTTTTTATTTGCTTTTGCCAAATACCCAGGCTTCTTCCTGAACATTTTTGCGGAAGCTATCCAATTGTGATTCAGCTTCGCTATATGAGTTGTATTTGCCACAGCCCACTATATATAAACCATCCGGAGTTTTTCCTACAATAGCTCCATCCACATTTTTCTTTTTCAGTATTGCGATCATATTCTGGGCATTCTCATAAATGCGGAAACAACCTGCAACAATATGATAAGATGCTGATGTAATGTCAATGTTCTTTACGGCTGGAGCTTCTTTTACATAAATAGTCAAACTATCTTTTGCAATGGGTGCATTTAACTTAGCAAGAGAATGGTCAGGTGAATACACATACGTAGGTGCTTCCTTCTTTCCGAACATATTCAGGCTTGCGTAGTTACTCAAATTGGTTTCATTTATGGTAAACCAAAAAGTTGATGTAACCAATGCACTGATTGCAGCAGCTATAGCATACGGGCGTAAACGAGATCTTTCTTTATGCAATTGTACAACAGTACTTTCTTTTTCTTCCGTTTTTTCCTGTTCAACAGGCAAGCGATAGAAAGCCGAAAGACCAAATGCCTCGGGTAAATAATTTACTTTTTCATCGGGTTGAAAAGCAACATTATTGCTTTCATCCATATATAATACGCCAATGTTCTCGAACACTATGCGCTTATTATTCTTTAATTCATTGCGGTAACGGCCAACTTCACCTGCTATCTGCTTAAGTGCTTCGGCATAGGTAAGTTGCTCACGTATAGACATATGATTGGCAAGCAAGCCATCATTTTGCGTAAGCCCTTTATTGAAGAGTATCTTTTTACGTGGTGGTTCAAAAAGGTGCTTTACTTCATCAACTTTGGCAGGGGAATAGTTACCAATGAATCCGCCAAAATCGGGCACAATAACACAGTCGTGTTCAAATAACAATTCGCTAATGTGTTCTTCTATGCGCATACGTGTTTCGGTAGCCTCAAAATTAACGAATCTTTTGTAAATCTTCAGGGGTATCTATAGATATTGCTTCTTTATCTGTAATATCTACAAAAATAGGGTATCCGTTCTCCATCCAACGCAATTGTTCCAATGATTCAGCAAGCTCTAAGGCCGAAGGAGCCAGTTTTACTACTTTCTTAATAACCTCAGCCCTGAAAGCATAAATGCCTATATGTTTAAGGTATGGGTGTTTTTTTACCCATTCCTCTCCTTTTGCATCGCGGTAAAATGGTATGGCAGAGCGGCTGAAATACAAAGCCTCTCCATTTGCCTTACGTACCACCTTTATAGTTGAAGGGTTATTCAGTTCTTTTTCTTCTGCCAGTAAACGGGCAAGCGTTGCTATCTGAACAGAATCATTCTTAAAACAAGCCACTACCTTATCTATTTGTTCGGGATGTATGAAAGGTTCATCGCCTTGAATGTTAACAACCACATCCCATTGGTTTTGAGTCGATTTCTCTAATGCCTCAACACAACGCTCGGTACCATTTTTGTGATGTGCGGCCGTCATAACCACTTTACCGCGAAAGCTTTCCACTTCTTTGTAAATACGTTCGTCGTCGGTAGCCACAACTACTGCAGTAAGCGCCTTGCTTTGCATGGCTTGCTCATATACGCGGCGAATCATTGTCTTGCCTTGTATATCAACCAAGGGCTTACCCGGAAAGCGGGTAGAAGCAAAGCGTGCTGGTATAATGCCAATTGCATTCATAGCTACAAAAATAAGGTTTGTTTACTCTGAAGCAAGTATTTCCTTGCGCAGCATATTTAAGGCCGTAAGGCCGGTAACAATAATATTCCTTTCGCGGTTGCCGCCAAACTGAAAGCACTTACTGAAAACCCTTTCGGGTGTTGCAATAGCTATCCAAACTGTTCCGACAGGTTTATCAAGTGTTCCTCCGCCTGGCCCGGCAATGCCCGATGCTGCAATAGAGTAATCTGTTTTCATTTTTATTCGTACTGCTTTTGCCATTTGTTCCACTACCGGTTGTGAAACAGCTCCGTGTGTTTTTAATATTTCTTCACTTACTCCAAGCTCTGTGGTTTTTACATCATACGAGTAACTGATAATAGCCCCCGTAAAATAATCGGAGCTACCTGCTACCGATGTAATGCGGTGTGCAATGTATCCGCCCGTGCAACTCTCTGCCGTAGATACTTTCTGTTTTCTTTGCTTCAGCAGGTCACCGACAATTCCCTCAAGCGTTTGATCATCGTAGCCAAAAATATGCTGGCCTGCAATCTTTTTCAACTCTTCAATTTTCCTGGCAATTTTTTCCTGCATCGTCTTTTCATCACTTCCGCTTATGCTGAGCCGTAACCTTACCATAGAAGAAGATGGCAGGTAGGCCAATTTTATTTCTTCTTTGGCCAGCGATGTTTCCCAGTCTGATATTAGCTCGGAAAGAACCGATTCACCAATGCCTTGTGTAAGTACATTTTTGTGTATAATAACAGGCAGGGTAAATTTCTTTTTCAGCCTTGGAATTACTTCATCTGTCATAAGTGCCTTCATTTCAAAAGGCACACCAGGCATCGAGGCATATATTTTTCCACTCTCTTCAAACCACATACCCGGTGCAGTACCGTTTTTATTATGCAGGGGTGTACAGTTCTCAGGGATCTCCGCTTGCTTTCGGTTTATAGGTGTTACATCTCTTCCGAACCTTTTAAATAGAGCAGTGACATCTGCTAATACACTTTCATCGAACCGAAGTTTTACATTAAAGTATTCGCAAATAGTATGTTTGGTAATATCATCGCGTGTGGGTCCGAGGCCACCGGTAATCAGAATGATATCCACTCTGTTACTTGCCTCTTTCAGTGCGGTAAGTATATGCTCACGGTTATCCGATACCGATGTTATTTGATGAACTTTTATTCCATGTTCATTCAATACAGTACCCATCCATGCGGAGTTGGTATCTACTATTTGCCCGATGAGGATTTCATCGCCTATGGTTATTATTTCTGCTAACATAATTATACAAGTTTAGAAAAAAAGTAACTTGCCGGGGCAATTGATTAATGAACAGCCTATGAACAAGTACAATATCTATATTTTGGGAGCCATAATGCTATGGGGTTGTCATGGAAATCCTAAGGCCGCAGGCAACGACAATACTAGCCAAACAGCTGTAGACACTGTAAAACACAGCCATGCCGAATTGAAGCCTTTAGATAAAGGTGTTATAATCGATACTATCCATTGCATTGATGTACCCACTGAGAAATATGCTGTGTATGTTCCCACTAAGTATACATCAACAAAAAAATGGCCTGTTATTTATTTTTTTGACCCACACGGAGTAGGAAATTTGCCCTTGAAGTTATATAAGGACCTTGCAGAGAAATATGGTTTTATTATTGCGGGTACCTATGGCTCCAGGAATGGTATGCAAATGGATGAATCGGCAAAAGCGGCCCAGGCATTTATGTCAGATGTATCGCAACGACTTTCGATAGATAATGCACGGTTATATGTTTTTGGTTTTTCAGGTGGTGCACGGGTAGCCTGTTCATTGGCACTGAATGGTGGCATTGCAGGAGTGGTTGCATGTGGTGGTGGATTTCCACAAGAAGTACCGCAGATAACCCAGCCATTTTCAATTATAACATTTGTTGGGGAAAGGGATTTTAACTTTGTTGAACTGAAGAACCTGGACAGACAGTTAGACCAGAGCCCGCTCACTCACCAATTAGTAGTTTTTCATGGCAAGCATCAATGGCCACCTGTGGCAGATATTGAACAGGCATTTCAGTGGATGGATCTGTGTGCCATGAGAAATAATACCATGACTAAAAACGATTCGATAATAAAGGTTGTTGAACAGGAACTTGTATTGGAAGCAGGTAAAAAAAGCACCCAGGATAAGGATATACACGAATATTTTACAAATAAAAAAGCATTGAATTTTTTACGTAGCTTAACTAATGTAGATAAATACGTGGCCGCAGTGCAAGACATGGAAAAATCGGGCAAGGTAGCTAAGTACCTGAAGGATGAACAGGCAAGCGAGATTGAGGAGGCTAAAATACAAAGACAATATATTGACGACTTATCAACTCAGAACCAGGGGTGGTGGCAGGACAAGGTGAAGGCAATGAATACGCTGGTTAAAAAGGATTCCAGCTCACCGGTCAGCATACAAACACAACGATTAATGAGCTTCCTTAGTCTTGCTGTTTACATGGGTGCTTCGCATTCATTCAAATCAACTGACGATGCAGCCACAGCACACTTTTTGAACCTGTATGGCTTAATAGATCCTACTAATCCTGAGCATAGTTATTTGTTTGCAGGATTGTATGCACGTGAAAACAACTCCGAAAAAGCTATAAGCAGTTTACGTGACGCAATGCGTTTAGGGTTTACAGATATTAAAAGGCTTGAAGCAGATTCTAATTTTAATGCTATAAGGAAGCAGGCAGGTTATAAAGATATTATTGCGAAGATAGCTGCCATGCCAGCGAAGATAGATGTAACGCAGTAATAGTTACCGGAAGCTATATTCTCCGGTAAGATTTATACTTACCTCCGGTAAAGTTTTTTTAGTTTCAAAATAGTCATATCCTTTCTTCAGGTTTTTCCAGAAGTCGAGCAGGGTTTTATCAGGGTTTGATTGTTGTAAAAATGTCATTCCTTCATTGTTCATATGTGTAGGGAAAATATGAATAGGAATATTCTGTTCTCCATGGTTTCGGGCTTCAACAGCCATAATGTATATCTCTTTTATTTTATCATCCGTCATGGGTATGCAGCCAATAGTAACACAATTACCATGAATCATAATATCTCCGCCCGGACTTTTTTTGTCCCCGTTTATACGGTCGGCTTTATTGGGATAGCTAACACCTAAGGCAAGATAAAATTCACTTGCAGGTTGAAATACACTTACCGAATAAAATCCTTCAGGCACCTGGCCATCGCCTTCTCTGCGTTTTGGACCAAGATTGCCTGATGATTGGCAAATAGTATATGAATCTACCAAGGCAAACTGCTTGCCGGTGCCTGATCTTGCCCAGACTTCAAGCTTGGCATCATTTTTGAAAACACGAATGAATACTTCAAAATGCGAAGTATCAATACCGGCCTTTGTTAGTTTATCTTTAACTGTTTGCCATTTTTCTGTGTATGCAGTGTTAACAGTTTTGTACTTTAATTGTTCTTGCTTAAAACCCTCAGGCTTAACGAAACCGAGGCATAAGGCCGAAAAAAATAAAATTGCAAAACGGTTCTTTTTCATGCATATGTTATAAAAAAATCCCCTGAAGAACATTCAGGGGATTTGAAATAATACTTGAAATTTCTTATTAATAGAGCATTATCTTTTTCACTCCACTTGAGGAATTTCCTTTAATAGATAAGAAATAAACCCCTTTACTCAAGCCATCCATATTAATGTTGCGGGTTGTTTTTCCTTCAATATGCATTTTATCTGAATAGACTGTTTGGCCTAATACGTTAGCAACAGAGAGTTCATAGTCTCCGCCATTTGGCAGATCAAATTCAACCTGGAGGTTTCCGGTAGTAGGGTTCGGATACGCGTTGATAAAGTCATTGAGCGAAATTTCGTTAATGCCAATAATAATACTTACTACTAATTGTCCGTAGGTACCGCATCCGTCACTGTCACTTACATACACTCTATAAACACCGGTAGTATTGATAGTTAAACGCGACGAGGTTGCACCTGGTATTCCAACACCCTTTAGTTCCCACTGATAGAAATTGAAAGTAGCCGGTGTGCAGAAGAGCGTATCGCCACTTTGTTTTATTGTAGTAGTAGGTGGTGCAGGGTTTACCGTAATGTAACTATTTACTGTAACTGAGTCACTTCCTATTCCATTCGATACAGTTTCAGACACGGAATATTTACCACCGGCAGCATAGGTTACTATCGGGTTTTGTAAAATAGAACTGCTAGGAGTTCCACCCGGAAATTTCCAAGACCATACAGTAGGCAGATTAGATGAAGTATCGGTAAACTGTACTGTATAATTTGATCCTGCACAGACTGTAGTTGGGTAAGCTGTAAACTTTGCTACAGGGGCTACGCTTGCAGCCTGGTACAAAGGAACTTGCCATGTACCGCGGCCATATGTAGCTGCCCTTAAAATACTTCCCGGTGCATATATTTTTAAATCAGCAATTTCAACATTAGGTAAGCCTGTGTTGTATGATACCCAGTTTCCTGCTGTATTAGTTGTATCACGGTAATAAACGCCAAGGTCTGTTCCAACGTACATTGCATCTATTCCGTTGCCCTGGTATGCAATGCAATTAGCAGGCAGGTTAGGCAAGCCGGAAGAAATATTTGTCCATGTGTTTCCGCCTGTAGAGGTCATGTATACCTTTTGATTAGCCGTAAAGCCTGAAATGGTTGCAAACACACGCAATGGATTAGCAGGGTCAACAATAATATTGCTGATGTTGCCCGGTAAATTACCCAATACATTGTTCCAGGTAGTTCCTCCATTGGTTGTAGCATACAATGCACTGGTTTCGGAGGCATATATATATTGATCGTTTGAAGGTGCTACAGCAATTGAGTTAATGGTACTGGTACCATTTGCAAACGTGCTTATAGCTGTCCAATTGCTGCCTCTGTTGGTTGATTTCCAAACATTACTTATACCGGCAAACAAAGTTGATGCATTTTGCGGATCACATAACCATGGAGTAACCCATGCACCTGTTTCACTAATACCATTTGTTATGCCTCCCCAGCTTGCGCCTCCGTTCGATGACATATTAAATGAGCCATTGTACTGCTCACCATACATGTAATTATTGTTTGAAAAGTCAATAAAGCACATCATGCCATCACCACCTAATGGCTCTGACCATGAACCACTGCTTGCCAGGTTTGTTCCGTTATCCTGCCAGCCGGTTATCCATAAGTTTGCATTACTGCCCGAAAGCCCAATGCTGTATTGTTCAGCTATTTCAAGATTACTGCTCAGATCTGACCAGGTGCTGCCTGTATTTGTTGTTTTATTAATTCCACCATCATCACTTGCATAAATGGTTGTACCGCTACCTTGCAGGAAAGTGAGGGAATGTATATCTGCATGTACGTATGGCCCTCCACCACCGGTCCATGAACTTATTTTTGACCATGAAGTGCCACTGTTTGTTGATTTCCAGACATTAACCCCGCCCACAACCAATGTGGTAGCACTGGTTTGAGAAACAGCTATAGATAGAGTATACCATCCCTGCCCTTGAGTTGCATCGCCACCTGTACCATTGTTGAACCCTAAAAGGTTAGGTGTTGTAGCCTGCAGTTTAAATGTGTTACCCGTATCGGTCGAAAGCCAGACACCAAAGAATGCGTAATTACTGTTATCTGCTAGTACATAAACATATTTAGGATCGGCAGGTGTAACTGCAACTTGCATTCTTCCAGCTCCGGAAGAGGAAGGTAATGCAACTGCTTTGAAAGATAAACCACCATTTGCTGAACGATAATATCCTCCGGTAGCGCTTGTAGCATATGCAACCTTAGGGTTACCCGGTTCAAATTCAACACTTTTTATATTGCCGCCTTCCACCGATATCCAACTAATTCCGCCATTACTGGTATAGTATAAACCACCTGATGAAGCAGCCAGAATTACATTTGTATTTTTTGGGTCCATAGCAAGTTCGTTAACTGTCAAACGCCCCGGACCGCTTGATTGTAATGTATAGTTTAAGCCTGTTTGTTGCCAGGTAACACCTCCGTCGGTACTTTTAAGCACACCAATTGTAGAAGGGGTTCCGTAGCTGCCACCAATACCATCGCCATCGCCTGTAGCTAAATACAGAACATTTGAACTAGTCGGGTCAATAGCCACGTCGCTGGTTCCTATACCTAAAAGTTTGTCGGTTAGAGGGGCCCATGAGCCACCTCCGTTTGTAGATTTCCATAAACCACCTGAAGGAGAGCAGGCGTACAAAATGCTTGTATTATTCGGGTCTATTCGTATTCGGTTTACCCTGCCGCAGTCTCCACCATTAGGAATACTTGTATTTCCTGCATAGGTCCATGTAGCGGTAGATTGCAATTTATGCGAACTTTTCTTATTGTTCTGGTTATTTAAAAAGTCCTGGTATTCTTTTGTAATTGCAGCTACATCGGGCATTTTACCTGTAGGGTATGTACGCGGCTGCATCATATATTCCCATCTTTTGTATAACAGGTAATTTCCATCTTCTTCATGCTCTTCCCCTGGTTTTATAGCATCTTTATCATCATCTACCTCAGGTTTATGAATAGCGTACCATTTATTAAATGCGGCCTGAACGTCATAAAAATTTGCATTAGGGTCATGCATCATTTTTACCCAATCCTGAGCAAAAACATTTATATTGAATAATAGAAAGGAGAGAGCAAAGGTTAGGGAAAGCTTTTTCATAGTTGTTGTATTGAAGAACAAATATATGAAAAAATGCCTGTTAAACCAAATATTGACGCTTATAACCGAAGCAGCCTTCAACGGATGTTACAGCATTTTAATTTAGCTTAGCTTTGCACCTATTTTACTGTGAATTGAAGACTAAGACGATAAAGAAGAACAGAGTAAATGTAGTTACCTTGGGTTGTTCGAAAAACCTGGTTGATTCTGAGGTGCTTATGGCACAATTGAGAGCGAACAATTATGAAGTAAAACATGAAGAAGGCGATGCACCTATTGTAGTAATAAATACATGCGGCTTTATTGATAATGCCAAGCAGGAAAGTATCGATACCATTTTGCGTTACGTTGAAGCCAAGAAGAATGGCGAAATTGATAAGGTATATGTTACAGGTTGTTTGAGCCAGCGTTACAAACCTGAACTGGAAAGAGAGATACCGCAGGTTGATGGCTATTTCGGTACGCGCGATATGCCACGCTTGCTTAAAACATTGAAAGCAGACTATAAGCACGAATTGGTGGGTGAGCGCTTGCTTACCACACCAAATCATTATGCCTATGTAAAAATATCAGAAGGGTGTGACCGTAAATGCTCTTTCTGTGCAATTCCATTAATGCGCGGCGGGCATATATCAGTGCCAATGGATAAACTGGTGACGCAGGCACAGGGCCTTGTTAAGCAAGGGGTAAAGGAAATTATGCTTATTGCACAAGACCTTACCTATTACGGACTTGATATGTATGGCAAGCGCAATGTAGCCGAGCTGATACATAAACTTGCAGATGTTGACGGGCTCGACTGGATACGTTTGCATTATGCATTCCCAAGTGGTTTCCCTATGGATATTATTGATGCTATAAAGGAGCATCCGAATGTGTGTAATTACCTGGATATGCCACTGCAGCATGTTTCAGACAATGTGCTTAAAGCTATGCGCAGGGGAATTACCAAAGAAAAATCGACACGATTAGTAGAAACGATACGTGAAAAAGTGCCTGGTATTGCTATGCGTACCACCTTCTTAGTTGGTTACCCTGGCGAAACAGAAAAAGATTTTGAACAGCTTGTTAGCTGGATACAGGAAATGAAATTCGACAGGCTTGGTGTGTTTACCTATTCGCACGAAGAGGATACACATGCACATAAAGCGGTAGATGATGTTTCGGCTGAAGTGAAGAAAATGCGTGCCAAAATTTTAATGGATGCACAGCGAGAAATTTCTCAGGAACTGAATAAAAAGAAAGTGGGTAAAACCCTGAAAGTATTATTTGACCGCAAGGAAGGAGAATATTTTGTGGGCCGTACCGAATACGATTCGCCGGAAGTTGATAACGAAGTACATGTAAAGGCCGACAACGATACCTATGTGCGTGTGGGCGATTTTGCAAACATAAAAATAACCTCTGCTGAAGAGTACGACCTGTTCGGCAAACCTGTTAAATAGTAAATATGAACTTTAAGAAAACGTCTATCTCTTTCGAAGAAACAGGTTTCTCAAAAGTATTTACCGATTACATAAAAGGCGAAAATTATCTCGCCCCTTTCTATACCTACCAGCCTTCATTAGCCGGATTTAAAAAAGCAATTGAAGATAGAAGCAATGCAAATTGTGACCGAAGTGTTTTAGTAAAAGCATTAAAGGGAAGGTATAAAAATGCATCAGATGCTACTCAAAAAAATATTGCACTGCTTGACGAAAAAAAAACATTTACCGTTACAACAGGCCACCAGTTATGCCTTTTCACAGGCCCGCTCTATTTTATTTATAAAATAGTTACCGTTATAAATTTAGCAGAAGCATTAAAGAAAGAATACCCGCAATACAATTTTGTACCGGTGTATTGGATGGCAGGTGAGGACCACGATTTTGCAGAAATAAACCACACATACCTGTATGGCAAAAAGGTAGAGTGGAGTGCTGATAGCCTTTCCGGAGGGCCTGTTGGAAGGATATCGATCGAGACGCTGGCGCCTGTGTTAGAAGGACTTTTTTCGATAATGGGTGAAAACGAAAAAGCAATCGAACTAAAGAAAATATTGGCTGAAGCATATAGCGGAAAAAAGAATTTAGGTGATGCAACATTTGATTTTGTAAACTCACTTTTCGGAAAGTATGGCCTCGTAATAGCTGACCCCGATAATGCTGAACTGAAGAAACTATTTGTACCTGTAATAACCGATGAGCTTATTAACCAGGGCTCATTTAAAGCAGTAACAGCAACCGATAAGCAACTTGCAGCGTTTGGTATTGAACCGCAAATACATGCCAGGGAAATAAATCTTTTTTATGTAAATGAAAAGGGACGTAACCGTATTGAAAAGCAGGGAGAGAATTACCATGTTGTAAATGCAGGACTGAATTTTACAAAAGAACAGATACTTACAGAAGTGCAACAGAACCCTGAACGGTTCAGCCCGAATGTTGTGCTGCGCCCAGTATATCAGCAAATCATTTTGCCTAATATTGCTTATATAGGCGGCCCGGCCGAAGTGGCTTACTGGCTGCAATTAAAAGCAAGTTTCGATTATCATAAAGCGCAATTTCCGGTGCTTATGCCACGCAACTTTGCCATGATAATTGATAAAGGTACTGCAAGCAAAATGGAGAAACTGAAACTGAATGCGAAAAGTATTTTTGGTGATACTGAAGAACTGGTAAAGGGATTTGTGACAGGAAATAATGCAATGGATTTTGAACAAGAGAAGGAAAAACTGAAAGGTGTATATGACACTATAGCAGAAAAAATAAAGACTATTGACCCTACGCTTGTTGCAACGGCTGATGCCGAACTGCAAAAACAGTATAACGCTTTAAAGGTTATTGAAACCAAACTTGTTCGTGCGCAAAAACAAAAGGATGAAACCTCTGTTAACCAGATACGGAAGATCAAAGAAAAACTTTTCCCTGATGGATCTTTACAGGAACGACACGATAGCTTTATTCCGTTTTACCTGCAATATGGTGCAGAGTTTATAGACTTGCTCAGAAAGGAATTTAACCCTTTTGAGTACAAAATGGCAGTAATAACTGAGGAATAAGCTCCTTTCTGTCGCAAATCGTAACTTTATTAGGCTTAGCTGCGTTTTATGAGGTAGTAAAACCCCGCATGAGAAAAAGTACATTCATTTATTGTATTCTTTTTCTTTCTCCATCAATCTTATGGTCGCAGGTTGAGTATGTGCTGCCGGTTGGCTCAGCAAAAAGCGGAGCTATTACGGCCATGGCAAATGACTGGGAAGCTATTGGTGTAAATCCTGCTAATATGGGTTGGCAAAGTACCGACTTGGTTTCATTCTCTTTGCTTGACCTTGGTGTGGGTTTACAATCTGCTGGCATGAATATGAAGGGCATACATACCATGTTGCGCAGTGGCGATACCAATCAGCCCAGTACTGCCAAACAAATATTAAATGTAAACCACGGCATAAACCTGTTCGCCGATATGAACTGGTTTGCTTTCTCGTTAAAAGTAAATAAGATAGGAACCTTTGCCATAAGCGTGAATGATAAGCTGGTAAGTAATTTCAGTATTAGTCCGAGCGGCGCTACACTTATTACGCAAAAGGGGCATATAAGCGACTCTACTGCGTTGCGAAAACTAATTGGTACATCACTATCACTCTATCAGTACAGGGAGTTTAATTTGGATTTTGGCAGACAGCTCTTTGAGATCGGCGGAGCAGACAAAGCCAATGAAGATTATTATGTAAACTATAATGTGCGTTATTTAAATTACCTGGGGCAAGGCAATGATACAGTCCAGAAAGCCGATAGCAATGCCTTTAAAGTATACGGAGGTATTGGCCTTAAATACATTTGGGGTGAAACTTATTTCAATGGCAATGTAGATAACGAAGGTATAAATGCCGATTATGCGGTGCAACAAAATTTTCCGGCGTTTACACCTTTATCAGCAACAAACCCGGGCCATGGGCTCGCGGCTGACCTGGGGCTAAGCGCTACTTACAAAAAATGGACGTTCGGGGTTTCGGCAACCGATATAGGTTCTATTACATGGCACCAAAGCTCCTTTACCATTGCCGACACAGCCATATTTGGCCTTAATAATTTTGGCAAGGTCATAGATAAAATTGATAGCAATAAAATAATTGATTTTAAAAAGAACAGTAATGTAACTATGATGTTGCCAACCAAGTTACGTTTTGGAGCAGCATATCAAGTTTCGAAGCGGGTAGCCCTTTCATCCGATATTATTTTTCCTCTCAATAATGCTATAGGCAATTTAGCCGGGCCTTATTTTGCATTTGGTACACAACTATGCGTTTGGAAAGTTCTGATATTTAATATTGGCATTGCCACTACTACCTATTACGGAACATCGGTTCCGCTTGGCGTTTCACTTTGTGCAGGCCATACCGTACAAATGTATTTCGGTACTACCGATGTACTTACCCTTTTAGGTAAACCTACCAATGGTAATGTATCGGCTGCCTTTGGATTGATTCGGATTAATATCAGGGGGAAGAAACAAGCCTAGTTGAGATACCGATTATTACAATCTAATGCGTAGCGTTGAGATTAACGTAAATTTGTAATATGAAGGGTAGCAAATTTTACGGACAAACTGAGTATCTCATGAGGAAAATAGTAATTGTCGTTTGTATCTTATTTGTCGCTTCTTATGACTTAATTGGTCAAACCTGGGTGCCAGTAGGTAGTGGTGTAAATAATACTGTAAATGCATTGGATAGTGTTAATGGCGTACTTTATGTTGGTGGCGACTTTGATTCAGCAGGGGGAGCTCCGGTTCACTACATTGGAGCCTGGAATGGAAATTCATGGTCTGCGTTGGACAGCGGATTGAATAGTAACGTATATGCTTTAGCAGAATATAAGGGGAATCTGATTGCTGCGGGAGGTTTTACAAAGGCAGGAGGAATTACAGCAAATAAAATAGCTATGTGGAATGGCTCTACATGGTCAGCTCTAGGTACTGGCTTGAATAATACAGTTTATTCTCTGACCGTTTACAATGGCAATTTAATTGCATCAGGAGATTTTACCACGGCAGGGGGCGTTGCAGTCAATCATATAGCAAGTTGGAATGGCACATCCTGGGATTCTCTTGGAGGAGGTTTAAACAGCTTTGCGGTTTTAGCTGTTTTTGACAGCTGCCTGTATGCAGGTGGCAGGTTTACAATTGCGGGTCACGATTCCGCCAAGCTAATTGCAAAATGGAACGGCACGTCCTGGGATTCCTTGGGTGGAATAACTATTCATCCTCCAGGGTTCTGTGGCCCGGAAGATTATGTAGGAGCCTTAGGTGTTTATCAAAACCAACTTTACATGGGGAGGCCAGATACACCTACCGTATGGAATGGTAATTCATGGAATTTTTCTGTAGGTCCCATGTATTATACAGACGTTTTTTTTTCCTTATGAAGGAGTGTTTCTGGATGGAGGCGGATATGGTATAGGAGGATGTAGCAATACAACTGGAGGAGGAATAAATATTTGCATGAATTGCGGGCCTTGTGCGGGGAATACACCACTATTCTTTATATACGCCATTGCAGGGTATAACGGACATATATATGCAGGTGGTAATTTTCTTGCGTCGTATAGCAGCACACCTTACGGTAATTTTTCCAGTACAGGCAATCCTGCCAGTTACCTTGAAGAGTACACGGGCATTGTTGGTATAAATGAAATGAATAATATCAGCAGAAAGATTTCAATATTCCCTAACCCAAGCAAAGGCATTTTCAATATTCAATTACAGGGAATAAATGAGAAAACGGAAATTCATATTTATAACTTGCTTGGTGAGAATATTTGCAATACCCAAATTAACACCAACACAACCAAAATTGATTTGACTAGTCAACCTCCAGGTACTTATTTATACCGTATAGTTTCTGAAAAAGGAGAAGCAATTGGAAGCGGTAAGCTTATAATTAGCCAATAAAAACCTGCCTTTTCGTTACCAATAAATTTTAGTAAATGAAAATGCTTTAAAGCGCTTGATAATCAAATACTTGAAAAATATTGACTGTGGATTTTAGCAATTGAGGTCATTGTATTTTATTGTTATTATCAATGGAAGCGAAGCTTCCATTGATTTTCGGGTTGTTGAAAACCCTATCACTATTCCGAAATAAAAAGGTAGCCCTGCAACTAACTTTGTATTATTAAATCCACTCAATAAAGCAGAATCACCCGATTCGCTTTATGACAAGAAAATAAAATACAATGCCATTTACAAAAGGAGAATCAGGCAACCCTGAAGGCAGGCCTGTAGGTTCGCAGAACAAAAGGAAAAAGCAATTACGGGAAATGATAGAGAATTTCCTGGTCAATAATTTTGAAGCCGTAGTAGAAGAAATAAACACCATGTCCAGCAAGGACAAAATAAAATTCTACGTTGAGATGTTACCCTATGGCCTTGGGAAAGTCCGCGCCGAAAGCGGCGATATCAATCTTGATCGCCTTACCGAGCAGGAGATAGATGAGATATTTGAGAAACTCAAAGATGTTGCTACCAAAACCATTGAGGAAACTACGAGGAGTTATGCGATTAGGCCAGGATGAGGCGAAAACAAATGCTGAATGTTTAATTTTTAATGTTGAATGAAAGGACTGAGGATGTTAGATAGATAAAAGTAACGTCCTCCCTTTTAGGGGAGGAAATGAGGTGGGGCGGTAAAAGAAGGCCTTCGACCACCGAGGATTCGGGACAGGCAAGCTAAGGGTGGTTAGCTGCAATTTATTTGTTCTTTTATCTTGATATAAAAGAACCAAAAGATCAAGACAGCCGAAGGTGATCCTGACTTTAAGGTCAGGACCGAATCATGAACAGCAGCCCAGCCAAAGCGCTGGATATTTCGCCGCTGCTTCCTGATTCTTCACTGACGCCTGTCTATTCTTCTCCTTTTGGGAGAAGTAAAACGTAATCTCACTGTATTTGGAAATAGGCAAAAGGTGGGCGCGGGTTAGCTGCAAATGATGCGAGTATAGGAAACACAGGCAAGCAGGGAGCAAATGACGCCCCGCCTAAGGAAGCCCCAAAATAAAGAATGATGTTGGGGTAGCAGAAGCCCAAAATTTTAGGTAAGAAATAGCCATTTTAATTGCATATTTGCAGCCCAAAACGCCCTGATGCAAGAAAGCATTTTAATACTCGATTTCGGTTCGCAATTTACCCAGCTGATAGCCCGCAGGGTACGTGAGCTAAATGTGTATTGCGAAATACACCCCTTTAACCACTTTGATAAGGCTATGAAAAGCATGCCCAATATAAAAGGCATAATACTTTCCGGTAGCCCTTTTTCGGTGCATGATAAGGATGCTCCTTCGGTACAACTCAACGATATACGCGGCAAGCTTCCACTATTGGGAGTATGCTACGGTGCACAATTAATGGCCTATCAGTGGGGTGGTAAAGTAGGTAAGAGCAGCAGCAGGGAATATGGCAGGGCACATTTGAAACTGGTTGACGCGAAAAATGAACTGGTTACTGGCCTTAGCGCTCAAACACAGGTATGGATGTCGCATGGTGATTCAATATTACAATTGCCCGAAGGAGCTAAATTAACGGCCAGCACAGAAGATGTGGAGGCGGCAGCCTTCTCATTCAATGGCGAAAAGGCATACGGCATACAGTTCCACCCTGAGGTGTACCATACAACTGAAGGTACCAAGCTGTTGAAGAACTTTGTAGTTAGTATTTGTGGCTGCAAGCAGGACTGGACATCGGCATCGTTTATAGATACAACCGTAAAAGAACTGAAAGATAAAATTGGTAATGATAAGGTAGTACTTGGCCTATCGGGTGGGGTAGACTCATCGGTGGCAGCGGTATTGCTGAATAAGGCAATAGGTAAAAACCTGTACTGCATTTTTGTAGATAATGGCTTATTGCGCAAGAACGAATTTGAAAGCGTACTGGAATCATACAAGCACATGGGCCTGAATGTGAAGGGTGTTGATGCAAAGAAACACTTTTACGAAGCCCTTGCCGGTATTGAAGATCCGGAGAAAAAGCGGAAAGCCATAGGCCGTGTTTTTATAGAAGTATTTGACCGTGAGGCGCAGCAGATACAGGATGTGAAGTGGCTGGCGCAAGGCACCATATACCCCGATGTTATTGAATCGGTGAGTATAAAAGGCCCGTCGATGACCATTAAATCGCACCACAACGTTGGTGGCTTGCCTGATTATATGAAGCTTAAAATTGTTGAACCGCTCCGTTCTCTTTTTAAAGATGAGGTGCGCAGAGTAGGCAAAACACTCAATATGGATGAGAACCTGATTGGTCGTCATCCTTTCCCGGGGCCTGGTTTGGCTATTCGTATCCTGGGAGATATTACACCTGAAAAAGTGGCTCTGCTGCAGGAAGCCGATGCGGTATTTATACAAAACCTGAGGTCTGCAGGGTTATACGATAAGGTTTGGCAGGCCGGTGTTATATTATTACCGGTGCGATCGGTAGGTGTAATGGGCGATGAACGTACATATGAAAATGTAGTTGCACTGCGTGCTGTTAGCTCAACCGATGGAATGACGGCAGATTGGTGCCACTTACCATACGAGGTACTGGCTAAGATATCGAACGAGATAATTAATAAGGTTAAAGGTATTAACCGTGTGGTGTACGACATAAGCTCGAAGCCGCCAGCAACTATTGAGTGGGAATAGTGAGGCGAATTAAATTCATACTATTTATTCTTGTTCTGTTAGCGGGGCAAGCCTTTGCGCAGAACGCAGATGACAAAAGCGTTACGGTAAATGGTAAGAAATTCTACCAGCACATTGTAAAAAAAGGTGAAACGGTTTATGGTCTTTCGAAAGATTATAATGTAGCGGCACGCGATATTGTAATGGAGAATCCTAAAGCAATGGAGGGCATTTCTTCAGGCGATACTTTGCGGATTCCATTGGCTTCGGCATCAACTGCGCTTCCTGAGGCAAGCGGAGATAAAACACAGGGAGGATATATTTACCATAAGGTTATTGCAAAGGAAACATTGTACTCATTAAGCAAGCAATACAATACCCGCATTTCGTTATTAGATAGCCTTAATCCTGACCTGAAGGCAAAGGGTTTATTAGTAGGGCAAAACCTGAAGATACCTGCTCCACATAGTCCACCACAGCAAACAGTTCAAACACCAACACCAGTTGTAACTCCAACCGTTACACCTGTTCAGAAGACCACTATGCAGACTGCGCCACCAAAGGATACAGCCAAAGAAAGACAAGCATTTAAGAATCTGTTAAACCAGCAACATATTGATACTACAAAGAAAGGGGTGGTAAATAATCAACCAATTGTAATGCCGCCAAACCCTGCATTGACACAAACTGTAACACCAACGCCAATAGCTGCAGTTGACAGATCTAAATTAAAGAGCAGGTACAATGTAGCGCTTATAATGCCATTTACATCTGAAAATGCTGATACTATTAAAATGAATCGTCTGCTTGATGGCACGGAGCAACTGCCATTATATTGTCAAATATCATCGGACTTTTACCAGGGCACTATGATTGCCCTTGATTCATTGGAGAAGAAAGGAGTACGCGTTGACCTGCATATGTACAATATAACTTCAACAGCCGATACTTCAGCATACAGGCTCGATTCAATTTTGAAAGACCCGGCCTTTGCCTTGTCCGATCTCATTATTGGCCCTCCTTCAACGGCGCACTTTAAAAAGGTTGCCGCCTACGCAGCGTTGCATAACAAACCTATTGTGTCGCCGATTGTATCAGATAATATAGTGGTGCAAACCAATGCGTTTGCCAGCAAGGTAACCCCCTCGTCAGTTACTGAAATTGAAAAGATGGCTGATTTTGTTACCGCCCATTACAGTAAGAGCAACGTGATTCTGCTACATCACAGGGATGCAGCGGATGAAGTTTATTTTGAGAACTTCAAAAAACGCTTTACGGCTAATATGCAGGTATATGGCGAGAAAGACTCTGTAACTGTTGCCGATTATTCAGATAACCTTGAAATAATGGGTAAGAAGATTCAGCCAAACAAAAACAATGTAATTGTGGTTCCTTACCAGGGCGCTTCGTTTGTGGCTAAACTTGTAAATAAGCTTGCTAATTCAAAGTATGCCGATGATGACTCAATAGTATTGTTTGGTATGCACAACTGGCTCAATAACGATAACCTCGACATGGCCGATCTTGATACCCTGAACTTTCATTTCCCGTCAAATGACTATGTAAACTATTCTGATTCCTGCACTAAGGGATTCATAAAGAAGTACCGAAGTAACTACTATACAGAACCGAGCTATTATGCTTGCCAGGGTTTTGACTTAGCTTATTTTTATGTTGGGTTGCTGGGTAAATATGGCACTGATATGCAGAATCACCTATCAGATGCGAAGTATAATGGAGTGCATACCTGTATTGATATGAAACGAGTGGGAGATACAGGCGGCTATGATAACAAAGCCATCTATATATTAGAGTACAGAAACTACGCTGTATTTAAGAATGCCCAATAATTGCTGCTCTTACTGAGCGTTCAATATTTTGAACAGCTCGTTTAACTTAGGTGTAAGAATAATGTCGGTTCTGCGATTCTTTTTGCGTGCATCAGTACCGCTACCAGCATCAACCGGGTCATATTCACTAACACCTGATGCTGAAATGCGATGCGGATCAACTTTAGAATCCTGTAACAATATCTTAACTACTGATGTGGCACGCATAACGCTTAGGTCCCAGTTGTCTTTTATTTCACCTGAGCCGTGCATAGCCTGATCGTCAGTATGGCCTTCTACATTTATGTTTATATCAGGATTATTTTCAAGGGCTTGTGCAAGTTTTTGTAATGCTTTTACACCACCAGCCTGCACTTCTGTTTTACCACTGGCAAATAACAGGTTCTCATCCATTGATACATATACCTTTCCATTTTTCTCGTACACCGTAATGCCATCATTTGCATAGCCTACAAGCGCATTCTGTATCATGTGTTTTAATGAATCTACTGCAGCATCCTTTCTCTTCAAGATGCTTTGCAATTCATTTACCTTAGCTTCTCTTTGTTGCAGTTGAATGTTAAGAGAATCGAGGTGAGCCTTTTCCTTATCAAGCTGCACTTGCAAGGCATTAAGCTGATCTTGCTTTTGTAATAATTGGGTTTGGGTCAACTGCAATTGGCCGGAAAGCTTTTGGGCATCATCCTGGCTACCCTTCAGCATCTGGTTATATTTTGAAAGAAGCTCTTCGTTTATCTGGTTAAGCTTATCATATTTCGATGTCATATCGCGATAACTGGTTCCACACATAGCCATTGTAGCATTAGGTAGTATATTATACCTTTCCTCTTGCGTTCCACAAAATGCATTGA
>Ga0206876_1033_pt1 | contig 39514 bp, 31 predicted proteins | sample Alteio_BWOrgCont_10_FD_152619 | JGI IMG/M metagenome (GOLD analysis project Ga0206876, IMG submission 152619) | Enriched cells from forest soil in Barre Woods Harvard Forest LTER site, Petersham, Massachusetts, United States -... | ecosystem: Environmental > Terrestrial > Soil > Temperate forest >...
AACATATTCTTTGATCTTTATGATTTTATGAAATGTTTGTAATTTGTTCCATGGTTGCATATATACATATTTTTCTATATCTTTAAAAGTGTCTTCAATCGTTCTTTTAATTATTTTTTGTTTATCCTTTGTTACCATTGCCATAACCGTTTTTAATTGTTCAATCCTTTCATCATTTTCTTCATCTTCATTATTTTCTTCCAAATAACTAATTTCATTTTGGAATCTTGATTGAATTAGTTTTTTTTTGATTTGATCAATTTCATTATAAATTGTTGATGTCATTTAATTGTTTTATTGTATATATCAACAATAATATTTGGAATGAATTAAATTCAATTTTTTGATGTCTGTCAGTTGTTCAACGCTTGGTTCATAGATTGGTAACAAATGAAATTTTGTGTTAATTGTCGACCGAATCAATATACAGTAATGTCAGCCAGCTGTCCAACATATGGTTCATAGATTGGTAACAAATGGAATTATGGTGTCAATCTATAAACCATATGTTAATTGCTGGCATAATCACTATATAGCAATGTCGACCAGCTGTTAACCATAGAGTTCATAGATTGATAACAAATGGAATTATGGTGTCAATCTATAAATCAATGGTTGGACAGCTAGCCGAATCATTACAATAGAAAGCCAATATGTAAAGTAATTAATTTTTATTATATAATTGAGCCAATGTTGGAAGTGGATAGTTGTCTGTAAATATTTTGATATCTTTGTATGGTTTATTTTTAATAATCTTTTTTAGTGACTTTATTTCTTTATCAGAACATTTATTGCACATAATTCCTAATATATTTAAAATATAGATCATATATTTTAAATATTTTTGCGGATTATGCTGTATATCAAATTCGTATGAATGTTCATAATCAGGAATAATTTTACTTCTATTAATAAGTAACCAGTTATGATATTTTGGATCACATGTAACTGTATTCTTTTTAAGATCATTTTTTAATTTATTTAATTCATTAGTAAGGGTTTTTGATCTTTTTTTATCTTTTAGAAATATAATATTAACATAGCGACTTACATGTTTGCTAAAATGCATTTTAATATTATTTTCGATATTTGTCAAAATATCAGTTGCCAATGAGTCATTTATAATATGTTTGATATGCAGACCATTTAATTTAGTAGGACAATTCAGGGGTGAATATACATTATCAAAGAAAAGTTTAAATTCATTAAGATGATCATAGGGATTTTTAACTTTTCGACCTCTTGCAGGTTCAATTAAAATCGCCCTAAATGCCATGCAGATAAATTTTTTAGTAATTGGAGGAATAGGGAGATTATTAGTATATTTAGATAGAATCCATAATCGAATGAATTGGTATAAATGGATCACAATATTATTAATTAAATGTGCCATGTTAGATAAAAAGATGCTATTATCATTATTTAATATGATTTTAGATAAAGCAATTTTAAGAGTTTTATATTTGCATAATTTTTCACATTCCATTATAATAGTGAATATATTCGAATCTTTATATGGTTTTTTAAATATAATCAAAATAATAATTTATATATATTCAAAACTTGTTTTATAGAGCATCAGATGAAATATTTTATATATAAAATACGGAATAAAATTAAATAAAGTGATATATAAAGCAATACATAATATTTGTTATATTAAATTTCTGGATATATTTTTATTTATCATTACATATGACTTTTTAATTTCTTGTTAGGAGCACATTTGTTGAATTTTTTAAGATTATTTTAAAATTATGTTCAGTAGTGCTTTTTATTATATTTGACACATTTTTATATAAGTTTAATAATTTCGCATAGTATATTACAATTTAATATGTCCGGATAAATTTTGTATTAGCAATAAATACAATATAAATATAATGTATATATCATAAAAATAATTAACAAACATATAAATCAGTGTAATGTCAAAAAAATATATTCCTTCACATCATCTCAACACTCCACATGGAGGTCAACAGATAAAAATATCAGTGCCATCTGATGCTGAAATATATAGTGTGTATACTAGTAATCTTGTAAATATAGGACCTATTCCTTGGGGTACTCTATGTGATGCGCCTCCAGGAAACCCAAATTATGGAAAAAATTATCATGTCATTCAATTTAATCCAGCGAATAATTCATGGATGGTACATAATCCGAATTTTGGCAGACAACACTAATTTATTTTATATTTAAAAAATATGTTATCATAATATATATTGATGGATAGGAAAAAATATGTGTTCGGGAAGCAAGTAAATCAGGAGGAAATGACATATAAAATACCGAAGAAGTTATCAGTTTTCTATCAAATCTGCAGTCACCAAAATCCCTGGGACATGAGGTATTATACGAGGAGGTTCATTTTAAATGGCAATAATGATATTGTTGATGTAAAAGAAGCTCACCTTGATGAAGCACAATATAAAAAATTATTGGACAAATGTAGCATAAACCAATACAAGTGTTATTCAGCATATAATTTTGAGAATATAGATTATCCTCAAACAGGAGATATATTGGCATTAACATCCAATATTTTATCTAGTGATGTAGATTATTCGGGATATGCTCAATTTTAATTATTTTCAACATTCAATTTATAATGCAAAATTTGGATTATAAATTGAAATATATTAAATATAAACAGAAGAATAAAAATCTTTTGACACAATCTGGCGGAGAAAAAGAATATGATTTCATTGTTTGTGGTGCTGGTTCGGCAGGCTGTGTAATAGCTACAAGATTGAGTGAAAAAATTGACAATCAAGTATTATTATTAGAAGCTGGTCCAAATTTTAAACCAGATAAATATCCCAAAGAATTAACTGATCCACAAATTATCGGAAGTGAACATTTCGATTGGGGATATAAATCCGTTACAACTAAATGGATCAATCATGCAATTGAGATCCCTAGGGCCAAGACAGTAGCTGGAAGCAGTGCCCACAATGCTACAGCTATAATTCGCGCCACGCCTTGTGATTTTGATATAAATTGGTCAAGTTATGTCTCGGGATGGAAGTACAAAGATGTTTTACCATATTATAAATTATCAGAAAATACTGATTATAGAGATACAAAATGGCATGGAAAAACAGGTCCCTTACCAGTCAGAGAAAGTCATATTGAAGATTCATCAGTTGCATGTAAAGCATTTATTAAATCAGCAGAAAATAATGGTTTTAGTTATATAACTGATTTTAATACGGATGATCAATTAGGTGTTGGAATTACAGCACGAAATGTTGTTAATAACATAAGACAAAATACTGGTATGGTTTATCTAACTGATAAAGTTAGATCACGGCCTAATTTAAAAATAAAAGCAAAATCTGAGGTTGATAAAGTTATTTTTTCAGATAAAAAAGCTATTGGGGTGCAATTAGTTAATAAACAAATAATATATGGTAAAAATATTATTTTATCAGCGGGTGTTTTTGGAAGTTGTGCAATTGCTCTTCGTTCTGGCATTGGTCCAGTAAAAGAATTAAAAGATCTAAATATCCAACCTATAATTGATCTGCCAGTAGGAAAAAGATTATTTGAACATCCGTTTTATTATTTGAGTTATAAACTTAAATTAACAAACAATAAACCACCATCAATAGGAAGGAAAGATTGAATCCATACCAGCATTGAAACAAGATGACGATGAAGAATATTTTATAAAAGCGCCTAAAAAATAATAATTTAATAAATATAATAATATAATGGACGAAAAAATAATAGAAATGCAAAAATTCAAAGTATTACATCAATTAAATGGCCATACATTAAATAATAAAAGTGATGATAAAAATCAATTGGCAACCCTCATCAATAATGATTTAATTAAAATGTCAGATGTTGAAAAAAGAAGAACTTTAATGAAATGTTTAGATGATCAACAAATAAATAATGAATTGTTAAAGTTTGAATTGAAATATTTAAAAATAACTGCCAAAAATATGACAATGGAAGAATTCATTAAAGAAACAACTGCTATTCTAAAAAGATATCAATCAAAAGCAGGTGGTTTTTTAATCGAAGATGATGAATGGACACTTCACAACCATAAATCAAAAAAATATCCATTAAAGAAAAATGAAATATTATTTGAAAATACATTGGTTAATATTTACAAAAATGATTTAGAAACAAATATCTTTTTAAAAAGAATTATTAATTTATTACAAAATCTTGCAAGTAATTTCAGTGTCTGTCTGAAATTTAATAAATCTCATCGCGATAAAATATATTGGATTATTATTAAATGCAAAAAGTTGAAAAATTAAACATATAAATATTAATATATAAGTATAATGATATTTAATAATACATATGATGCGTTGTTTCAGAAATAAATTACCAAAAGTTGGTGAATTAGTTATGGCGAAAGTCACTCGATCGGGAGGTGACTCAAATTCATTCTATTGTGAATTAATAAATTATAATATGATTGAAGGTTTTGTTTCATCAACTGAATTGAAAAGGAAAGAAAAAGTAAGGAAATTAATTGAAGGTAAAAAAGAAGTTGTCTTATCAGTTGTTTCAATAGATACGGACAAAGGTTATATTGATTTGTCACATAGGAAGTTTGACAAGAAGAGTGCAACACAATTTGAATTAGACTATCCGTTTAATAAAAAGATTTGGAGTTTAGGACAGGATATGAAAACACTTCAAAAAAATAATGAATTTACTGAATTTACTGATTTCATATATGATCAAATAATTTGGCCAGTTTATGATAAAATAAATAATGAAAATAATATAAAATCAGTTTATGAAAATATTCTTTTGAATCCAAAATTATTATTTGGAACTGGTATTGACAATTCAATATTTTCAGAAGAATATATTACATCAATTATTGATAATATAAAATCACGAGTTGTGTTGACACCTGTACAAATTGAAGCGGAAATACAAGTAACTGTAATTGATGGTGATGGTGTTGATACGATTAAAAAGATATTTGACTATCAAATAGATAATGTGAGTATTGAAATAGTTGCACCACCGATTTATCGGATTATTGTTGATGCTGATAATATTACAAATGCAATTATTAATTTAGAAAAAATGGCATTAGTAATTAAAGAAAATTGTGAAAAATATGGAGCTATTCATGTCAAATATGTTGCTCACAAAGTTATTCGAGAAAGTAGTATACGATTGGAAATTTTGAAAATAAATTAATTATTTAGTTTTTTTATTCTTAACTTCTTTCTTCGGTGCCTTCTTAGCTGGTTTCTTTTTTGGTGATTTCTTTTTAGGAGATTTTGCTTTTGCTTTTGATTTTTTGGGTTTTTTAACTTGTTCATCTGATGAATTATCATCCGATGAATTATCATCTTCTATCTTAGTTTCTTTTGCTTTCTTTTTGGCATTTTTAACATTAGCAATTTTACCAGATTTAATTGTTTTTTCTTTTTTCACAGTATTAACCTTATCATCCGTTTCATCTAATTTAGATTTTTTAGTTGTCTTTTTATCATCAGAATCAACTTCATCTAATTTAGATTTTTTAGTTGTCTTTTTATCATCAGAATCAACTTCATCTAATTTAATAACTTTATTCTTAGGCGTTATTGGCATATTTTCAGAATCTGGTTCATCAGATGATGCATTTGATTTACTAATCTTAATGATTTTATTTTTAGTGATAATCCTCTCATCAGAATTAGATTTATTGGAATTAGAATCTGAATCAATTAATTTCATATCCTTGTCATCTACTTTTGCTCCTTCAAGATATTCAACAATTAATTTGGGACCATTCGATGTTTGTACATAGCCTTTAATCTTAATATTAGGATCGTTATGTACTTTGAAATGACATTCTTTACATAGCACAACTAAATTGGCTTCTGCATTCTTTTTCAAATGTGGCTTCTCTATTACAAATCCTTCTTTGCAATCCTTTTGAAAATTAATATGGTGAGTATCAAAATGGCTGGTGTGATCTTTGGTATCAATATACTTTTTTTCACACATACCACATTTGTCTATGATTATAGAACTATTATATTTGGACGTCTTATTAGTCAAAAGTTGGTTCGGTGTGCCCATTAATTCATTGGTAATTTCTTGAGCCAATTTAATAAAGTCCTTGTCACCAATTATTTTCTTTGCAACCAACACACCATAAATTGGTTCACCTGGTCCGGGTTTTAATTTTCGATCATATATCAAAATATCTTCAGCTTCATCATATTCAACTGTCAAATGATATGATTTAATGGATGTTAATTCTTTAATCCGTTTCATATCAGCAATTCCATGTAAATGTGTAGCAAATATAAATGATGCAAGTGATTTATGTAAATTAATAATTGTTGCAGCAACGATTGCATTACCAGATACATGTTCAGTTCCTCGACAAACTTCATCACCAATAATTAGTGTATGTGGTCCCGCTCTTTTTAATATTGAACGTAATTCAGTCATCTCTAATGCGAATGATGAAAGACCTTTGAAAATATTATCATTACCTGTAATCCTGGCATATAAGGCATTATATGGTGAAAATACAAATTCTGATGCAGCTACAAACATCCCTGCTTGTGCCATAATAATACTTAATCCCAATGCTTTCATTAACGAACTTTTTCCACACGCATTTAATCCGAACAATAACATTCCTTTCATGTCATTACCTAAAGATATATCGTGAGGTACATATTCAAAACCATCTAAAATTCGTTCAATAATGGGATGACGTAGTGCTTTACATTCAACAAATCCATGAGCTTTATTATGTTTAATTGTAGGTTTTTTATAATTATAAAACACAGCCGTTTTAGCATTAGATTTTACCATATCAACCAATGATATAAATGCTGTCATTGATTGAAATAATGGATCATATTCTTTAATTATTGCGCGGAGTGTTTTAACATAATAATCATATGTAATTTTTTTAAGTTGATCTTGTAAATTTTCTAATTCATCACTTTTACTGTTTAAATCAGGAAAATATACTTTTGAATTTCCACCTAAATCTTTGAAAATAACTTCACTAGTAATTAATTTATAATTTCCAATTTGAATAGATGGTATTTGACTGAAATGTTTCTTCAGATTAACTGCTCTTAGTTTAGTTAGGCATAAATAATAACCTTCCCGATCATTTCTTTTTAACTGAATTTTTACCTCTTCCTGAGCAACAGGAACACCAAGTGGTTTATATTTAGGTTTTGGTTTATTGAGATCATCAACAACGAATTCAGATAATATATTACATAAACTGTCCATAAAATTCATATTGTTATTTATTTCATTTTGAATTTCATCCACTTCCTCATATATTCCTTTTCTAAAAAATGATACTGTTATATCAGTTAAATGTTGTTTTTTCATTTCCACAACATCAAACATTTCATCAGATTTTTTAAGAAAGGATTTTAATTGTTGAATAATTTGTTTATTTGGAACCATATTTTTCATAATTTTATTTTCACTCATTACTTCAATAATCATTTCGATTTGTGCCAAACTATGAATGAAATCAGCTAACTCATAAGGATGTAATGACAAAATAATCATTTTACGATTTAATCGTTCAATATCAACAATTTCTCTCAATTTCATTTCGTAATTAGAATATTTTTTATCCTTTATCATCTCTTCAACATAATCATACATCGTATTTAATTCTTGTGGAGATACCAATGGAAATAGCAAGCGACTTTTTAATGCTCGTTTTCCCATTGCTGTTGATGTATTGTTAATAACATCGAATAGACTTTTAAATCTGTTATTTGAAAATTCATATGAATTGGATTCTAAAATATTTAATTGAAATAATGCATTATTTCCGAGAATTAAATGATGCTGATTGTCAAATAATAAAGGCTTTTGTAAATTCTTTGTAATTTTATCATTATGTTGATACGCAAAATCTAATAGAACAATAAAACTTACTGCGCAATAAGGCATCCTATCTAAATCTAAATATTCTAATGCAGACAACATACCAACATCTTCTTTATTACTGTATATTTTCAATAAAAATTCATTTTGAAACGATACCTTAAAGAAATAACTTTCAGTGTTATCTGTGTAATGATACATTTTATTATCTAATTCAAGATATGAAATCAAACTGTCTTTTCTCATACATTCTGCTAATTTGTGAGACGAGTGATGAATTAATATTTCTTTTGGGTTTAGACTATTTATAAATCGAATAGCTTCATCCAATGCATATTTTTCATCACCATGGACTGAAATTGCCTCATTAACAATTGATTTACCTGTTGTCAAATCTAACGCTGCCATACCAATACATATAATTGGTTTGCCATTTTTTTGGATTTCTTCTTCAATATAAAGTGATACAATATAATTAGCATCAGGTGTTAATACATTTTGAACATAAGTGCCAGGTGAATAAATACCAGTTACTTCTCGTTTTGGATTTGGAGGTGGAGTCACTTGATCTATAATAATAACTGTATATCCTGAATCAACTAATACTTTCATGAATTTATGAAGTGAAACAACTGGAAAACCTAACATATATGGATTCTTCTCATCTATCTGACTTATTGATTTATCTTTTCTTGTATAAACAATATTTAATAATTCAGATATCTCAGATAATTTATATCCACGCGTGTCTGTTGAATAAGCTTCATAAAATGACCCAATCTGCGTAAATACAATTGTCCTTTCTTTTCCGTATTTCTTTTCATATTTCTCTTGATTTTGCAAGCATTCTTCAGTTGTGTTTATTACCGCATTAATTAATTTCATTATAATATTATTATATGTTATATTTTTATATGGTTTTCCATTAGTTTTTATATATTAGCTAATATTTTTTTCAACTTTTATATAATTTGAATAAATAAATTATCCATAATAAATATTAACATTAACATTTCGATCGATTCGTAATTTGTTAAGCATTACATCAGTAAATATATTTGCAGATTCATCTTCGCCCCAATTATCATTTGAAACAATTCCGAGTGTTTCTAATTTTGTTAAACTATCAACAATTGTTACTGATATATTTTCACAATATGTCATATCAAGATTGGTCAAATTAGTTAAATTCATTATACCATTATTTGTTATAATATTGTTACCATAAAGATCTAAGGATGTTAAATTTGTTAATTTTTTAACGGATACATCAGTAATCTCTTCGTTACCACCAAGATTTAATTTTATAAGATTTGTTAGCGTTTGTAATCCAACATCTGTAATATGATTGGAACAGCTTAAATCCAATGATGTGAGATTCATAATATCACCGCAACAATCATCATTAATGAAATCATTAAATCCTATTTCAAAATGTCTCAACATTGGTAAATTTTTAAATACATCATTAGTAATTCCAAAAATACCGTATAGCTCCAAAGAATTTAAATTTATTAATTTCGCAATACTATTATTAGTTATATTATCATTTCTAGTTATATGGTCAGCTGTAACTGAATCATATCGTTTTATACTTAATTTTTTCAGATTTATTAGTCTCTTTAATCCATAATCAGTTATATGATCATTGTTAAAAAGAATTAATGATGTTAAATTTGTCAATTTGCGAATACTATCAGAGGTGATAGCACTACAATTAATAATTTCTAATGAATTTAGGTTTGTTAACTTTTTGATTGATTGATCAGTTATCAAAATATCATCATGTAAATATAATTTTTGAAGATTAGTTAATGAAGATAAAGCAATATCTGATACTTTGCTCTTAAAATATAATTTAAGTTCAATAATCCCACTAAATTGCATAATTTCATCATCTATAATATTACAAAAATCATCATCAAATATGAATTGTGGCTTTTTAAATGTTTTCAATAAGCGACATCCTTTTTCTATTGTTTTTGATGAAATTTTAAATTTTGGATGAGCATTGTCATATAAAAATAATTTGAAATATTTATTGATTTTGCTAATTGATAATAAATCTGACAAATTAAAATATTCAATTAATTGGACCAATGGTGTTTTATAAAACTTTTCCATTTAAATTATAACATCTTGATTTATGAGCAATATTATGTTCATAAATCAATTTTATTATGTTAATTATTCACTTCATTTAGTTACTGGCGCACCAACAATTGATTTTTTTAATTGTTTCTTAAGATAGCTTTTAACCATATCTTTAACGAAATATTCATTTTTATATAAATCATACCAATGAGTTCCGGTTTCTTTTACATATCGTCTTAAAATTCGATACATATCTTCTTTTGAAAAAATAAACTTTTCAATAAAATCGATTTTCTGTTCTACAGTTTCTAATGAATCTTTTTCAGCATTATCTTGTCGGTAATCATTTAAATTTTTAATAACATCAACTTTGTTATTGTGTACTGTTAAAAAACTCAGTACATCAAGTAAATCATCATATAACCATTTATCTAAAGTTTTATAATAGAAATATTCAGTCAATTGGGCATGTATTTTTGGATCTGCATCAAGATTGTTATAAAATACAAGCGATGCAGTTGCTCCATATGGATCATCATAATTGTTATAACCATTATATGTATTTGGATATTTAATACTTAATGATGGAATAAAAGGTGATGGAGATTCACTTGACACTAATATTTGTGATGGTAAATATGAATCATATGTATCACTAGATACAACTACTTTTTTTGGTTCAAAAAGGAATTTTGCCTGATCAAAAAGGTAAGACATGTTATATAACTATATTGGAGATAATATTTTATTCTTCAGAATCATCCATAATATTATCATTATCTTCAGGAGAATCTTTATTTGAATTTAATGATTTTTTTATTTTATTTTCTATATAATTTATTAAATCATGTTTTATCTGTTCTGTGTGAGATTCATACTTTTCCCAATCATCCTGTTTTTGTTTAACAAATTTACTTAAAAATTTTTGTATTGTATCCCTATTAATGAATTTATCAATTATAAAATTAGTTCTTTGGACAGAATATTCTTTTGAATTTAATTTATTATCCGCCGGTTCAATAAAAGAAATTTTATCATTTTCAATCGTTATATATGGACTTATTTTATTATATATATCACGCATCCATTTTTTTTTACATACATCAATATAAAAATCAACAATACGAATATCAATCAATTCTATATTTTTGCCATATACCTTCCATGCACAATCTAATACTCTCTGTTTATTACCAATAGGAGCATGTATTTTAGTAGTAATCCAATTTATTGCATCTTCGAAGGTATAAATATTGTAATAAATTTTTAAAAATTGTTCACAATTGAAATCTATATGCGGTAATATGATGTTCATTTCTAATTCCTTCCCTGTTATACTTTTTGATTCTGTCGGTTTGAAACATGTATCTGTTAATTTTGATATTTTCTTTCCAGTTTTATTATCTGCCTGCAACCATTCTTTAACAGGACAAAATGCATTATCTTTATCTGTTACATATTCTAATGTAATTGGGTGAACCACAAGAGTATTTGGCTGATAACATGGCCCTAAACATTGAAAATTATTTTTACTTTTTGGATATTTATTTTCAAAATATTGTAAATTATCTTCGTCCATTTATAATATCTTAAGATAAATATTACATTTAATCAAAAAAGAATTTCATTTAAAGAAATAATAATATATGAAATTATATGAATTCTGAATTAAAACTAAATACACCTGATATTTTAATATATTTAATTTATCACGATGATGTGTCATACAAACGAATTGTAAAATATGAAAAATATGATTATATTAAAATGATCAAAATTGAATCAACAAAATATTTTGAATCAATTATTTTTAAATATTTATTTGAAAATAAAAATGAATGGATTCAAAAATCACATGTCGGAATATTAACATATACATTTGAGACTAAAATAAAAAAGAATTTAGATGAATTGTATGAAATTATAAAAAATAAAATATATCAAAAAAATGATGTAATAACATTTTTCAATGTCGGAAAAAATTTGTTGGAGAATATGAAATGTCATACATATTTGGGTGAAATATTTGATTATAGTTTGCCTAAAATTGGTATTAATGATAAAATTCACTACGATAAGATTCCTGGATTTTATTGTAATTATTGGTTAGCAAAAACTGATATATTTAATAATTATGTAACATTTGCAAATGAATATATGAAAATTTTAGATAATAATGATGATACATTTCTTCAAAAACTTGTTAATAGTGATGCACAATATAGATCATGTACTGAAGTAGCATCTGCTCAATTACAAAAAATTATTGGCTATCCTTATTATATATATCATTGTTTTGTCATGGAACGATTACCATGTATATACTTTTTTATGAATAATATTGCAACTTCAAGTATATAAGATCGTTAAGTAAATGTAATAAGATCTTCATCAGTAAGTTTTGTAAAAAATTTGAGTTTCTCTTTAATCCTATTGCAAATGATTTCTTCACATGTATTTGCACAAAATACAATTCTTTGTAAGACCGGTGATTTAGTTTCTGCACGACATATCCTTCCCAATGATTGCACTAAATCAATGCTCGAATAAGATGGCGATATAATAGAAACACGAGGATATTTTCCATGGATATCATGCAGACTAATTGACTGACCGCCTGCTTGCATCATACATATAATTATACGACTTTTATTCTTTTGAAATGATTGTATATGTATTTCTCTTTCGTCGGCACTTTGGGTTCCTTTTACAATGCATTTGGTTAATAATAATTTGGATAATTCTTCAAGTGTGTCAAGATAATTTACAAATATTACAACAGAATAATTACTTTCCAAATACTTTTCCGCTAATTCAACAATTATCGGAATCTTATATAATTCCAATTTCATTCGTGCACTCACTATCTTCACTAAAACCATTTTAGTATTATCATCATCACTATCTTCATTGCTTTTTTTAATTTTGATAGTATCACTTCCTTTGATAATATCAAGCATTTTATTTGCATTTAATTCTTCAGCCGGGGATAAATTATAACAATCAGCTGATATCTGATTTTTTGGAAATTTATCACCTAATTCATCAATCCTCATCCGTGACCCTTTATTGGGATATAATTGATTTACTAATGCACTTGTTTTTTTTGATTTACCAAAATTATTTTTATCATCTCGTAACATTCCATTAATCCACCCTAGAGCTTTTTTTATACTTGGATAAAAATTTAACATATAACCAAATACATTGAAATTTTCAGGTGTGTCTGATAATGTTGCACTTAACATCATTATTTTAAATTTATCTTTTGATGACATTAATAATTTAGCATTTAATGATTTATTATTTTTACATTTATGTGCTTCATCATATATCAAAACTGTATTTCGAGGCAATAATTCTGACCATACATATGCTCCATCTACTTCTGTCAAATATGGAGAATCAATTGGTTTTTTATTTTTATCATATGTTTTACATGATCTTATTGCTTCATAATTTATAATGTCAATTGGTTGAATATCAAAATATTTACATATTGTGTACCAAACATTTATAATCGATTTTGGACATATTATTAGAGGACTTAATTTCATCTGTTTACAAATTGCTAATGTTGTATACGTTTTACCAGTTCCGGTAGATGATCCATCAATAACTGTATTGTTTTTTAATAAACAATTGACCATGTTATGAACATGAAATAATTGATAATCCAGTAATTTGTCTGCAATATCATTTCGCAATTGTATATTCAAAAAATCTTGATCAATATTATTACTATTGAACATATTTTCAATTTGTGTATTTAATCTTTTAAAATTCATGTGTATATATCTAAAATGTCATTCTTTTAAATAATTTATAGACTGGTTATTTAAAATTCAATGTTTTTAAATTATCAGCCAGCTGTTTAAACATATGGATTATAGATTGACACAAAATTTCATTTGTTACAAATCTATGGGCCATATGTTGAGTCGCTGGCTGACACTACCAAATAATATGTCGGCCAGCGACTAAACATATTGTTCATATATTTAGTCGCTGGCTGACACTACCAAATAATATGTCGGCCAGCGACTAAACATATTGTTCATATATCGGCACCTAATTTCATTTGTTACAAATCTATGATATATATGTTGTGTCGCTGGCTGATATCATGAAAAGAGATATTAAATACGGATACTAAACAAAAAGTTGAACAATAATTATTTTAAATACATTTTAAATATAAATAATAATAACAATCTAAATGACATTAGAATATCCAAAATTTGATATTTTTCAAAACAGAATCAACAAAAGAAAATATCCAGATACACACCAATCTGACATTAATCCGAATCCTCATATTAAAATAAAATTCAATGATAACGTTGCAATAAAAATACAAATGTCATTTGTCAATCAAAAATTTGGAACTAAAAGAAAATGTCCAGATTCACATTCTGGTGATATTAATCCTTCTCCAATAACCAAATACAAATTAGATTACATGCCAAATGTTGAAGAAATAATTACAACCAAATTGAAATTAAAGGATGTAGCAAAACTATTTATTAAAAAACATGAATTAATAAATAGATATATATGCCATATACATAATAATGATTATGGAATTTGCGCTCTTTATGATTGCAATGGAAATTTAACAAAGATTCCATTACAATTGATGGGATCAGATTGTTGTTATATAAATTAATATGTTATTTTATAATAATAAGATGACTTCAAAAGAAATGAAATTTGTTAATGCATCTTTTGAAAAAGAAATAATGAATAATGTTATATCTATAATATTCCCAATATTGAAATATGATAATAAATTATTACTATTACAATATTTATCAAAATTAATTGAGAGTATATCTATTTTATTTTTGTTCGATCCTAATAAACAAAACATATATATTCATCAATTAAGACAAAATAGTTTTCGAGATACAATTGGACTTCTTTTATTATTATTACCATTTATAAATGATGATGATGGATCAAAGAAAAAAATATTGACATCTTTTGATGAATTATATATTAAAAAAGTAAGCAATACTGACACTGATATTAATAATGCAGAGCCAAAATATTTTTATTCAAACATTGAATATGGTAGATGTAACAGAAATAAAGGAATTGCAACGGAAATACCTTTTAATGAATCACATCTACAACATAATTATTATTTACTTATTGATACAATACAAATTATTTCAAATAAATTATATATAAATTGGTTAGATGTACGACCATATGATATGATCACATATGCTGATTCATTATTATTTGAAAAAACAAATGAAACATTTAAGGATGGCAATTTAAGTTATTGGAGTCCTAATGTATCAAATAAACTTCCACAATCTTACAACACATCAAATGGACTGTTACCAGGTATTTACGTAGGAGATATATATGACACGATATTTAATGAATTTTATGTGTCAATTAAAAATATCAAATGGTTAATTTATGACGTCCAAATTGATAATGCCATATATCCAACAATTCTTATTTTAGGATTGTTATTTAAAAATATTGACCATGCAGTTAATAATTTATCATGGAAGCAATTATCTGATGATGAAAGAGAACAATTTGAAATTGATTGGGTTGAATTAGTAAATAGATTGGATAGTGGAAATGATATAACTATCGGAAATAAAATTATTAAGGGTATTTATGGAAGAAAAATTGTTGTAAGTATTATGTTCTTTCTTAATAAATATTATAGCAATATAAATTTGGCCAAAAAAGAAAATTATGTTCCAGTAAAACCTTATAACGGAAAAAATAAAGATAACAGCGATGATGATACTGAAGAATATAATATGAGTGGTCAATTAGGGTATTATATGCCTAATATACGTTCATTAAATAGATATCATGTATATGAATTTATTAAGGAATCATTACAAAAAATTAAAAATACATGGTATGGTTATCGTTTATTAAATATTGAGAAAACTAAAATAATTGAATTAGATAATTACAGTCTAAATGTAACTAATCTTAATATTAAGAATATATATAATTATGCCAAATCGGTTTGTATAAATTATGTAGAAAAAGATGGTAAATTAGTTGAATATCCTGGATTTTGGAGAACTTTAAATGATAAACAGAAAGACATAATTTTAAATCGATTGAATAATAAAATATCAAATGTTATGTCATGGTTTAACATTTCCAATTATATTAGATTGATTTATAATTTATCAGGAAAGGATATTACAGATAAAAATATTGAAATATATAACAACGTTCGAAATAATTTAATGAAATTTGTTTTTGAAAGTTTAATTCTAAAAGGAGTTTTATCAATGTTCATTCCTGATAGTGATATTACTGATGGAAAAGATTTTTCTTCTCCTCAAGACAGAATTACTATTTCCGATAAATTAAAACAAAAAATATTAAATAAAAATAATCCTGTATGGAATCATTCTTATTATTATCTTACTGGAACTACTTATGCGGGTATGAAAGAAATGGAAAATGTTGAAATTTACACTGGTCAAATCAACGATAATAGAGAACAAATAAAAAAAAAAGTAACTGTTAATTATTTTGATTTCCTTACAAATGGAATTAGTGATTGGAATTTACAATATGCCATGAACTGGATTGCTCAAATTGGATTTTTCCATCGTTTTATTAATAATAGAGTTATTTATGTAACTGGTGCAACTGGTGTAGGTAAATCTACTCAAATTCCTAAATTATTATTATATGCATTAAAAATGATCGATAATAAAAAATATGGAAAAATAGCATGCACACAACCTCGAAGGAAACCAACCGAAGATAATGCAGAACGAATTGCATTAGAATTGGGAACACCAATTTATAAAGAAAAAAAGAGATATACAAGTAAACAAAATAATTATTATGTTCAGTTCAAACATCAGGAAGATCAACATATTGAAGAAAGGGGAAATGGTATATCAAATCATTTAGTGTTGAAATTGGTTACTGATGGAACATTATTACTTGAATTATCAAATCCGTTAGAAAAATTAGTACAATATAGACAAACTGCTGAATTAAATCAGACAATGACTTATCTTACTGAAAATATTTATGACATTGTAATTGTTGATGAAGCTCATGAACATAATGCAAATATGGATTTGATATTAACATTTATGCAAAATTGCACATATTACAACAATAATATAAGATTGGTTATTATTAGTGCAACGATGCAAGCTGATGAGCCAACTTATAGGAGATATTATAGGGACATTAATGATAATAAAATATTTCCATTTAATAATTATGTTGAAAAACATAATTTTGATAGAGTTAACGTTGATCGTCGATTTCATATATCTGCCCCTGGTCAAACGACAAAATATCGTATTACTGAATTTTATAGACCTAATAGTAATGTTCGAGAAATTGTTAATGAAATTTTAAAATCAAGTGATATTGGTGATATTTTAATATTTCAACCTGGTCAAAAAGAAATTATGGACACTGTAAATGATTTAAATGCAAATACTCCAGGAAATGTAATTGCCTTACCATTTTATAGTGAATTAAAAGAGAGAAATAAAAAGTTGGTTGGTGATATTGCTAAAACAAAAAGTGAAATTAAAATATCAAAAGATATGGTTGCAAACTTTAATGAAATTGATGATTTTTCACAAGGCACTAATATATATAATCGCGCAATTGTTGTTGCAACAAATATAGCAGAGGCATCTATAACTATTTCAACATTAAAATATGTTATTGAGACAGGCGAACAAAAAACTGCTGTATATAATTATCAGAAAGGTGCTGAAAATCTACAATTAGGATCAATATCGGAAGCAAGCCGACTTCAGAGGAAAGGACGTGTTGGTCGAACGTCTTCAGGTACAGTTTATTATTTATATGAAAAAGATGCAATGGCTAAAAATAAAATTCAATATACCATAGCAATAATTGATATTAGCAATCAATTATATGAAAAATTACATAAATCAGCACATGAAAAAATATTATTTAATGCTGATAACGATCCTAATAAATTGAATAAAGATATTAAAGTTTCTGATCTCCATAAATTATATCCTAAAGATGTTGCCGTAATTATTAAAAATCAGTATTTTAATGATGGGAAATATATGAGTTATGTTGGTGGTATTGATCAATATGATTACAATAATGCAATTGCTCCAGAACCATGGTATGAAACAGGATTTTCGAAAAATACATTAGAGGATGCGACAGGTAAATTTTATATTGTTCATCCTGAAGAATTAAATATTATTAGGAATATATTAGGAAAAATAGTTGGGATTTTATCTGGTGCTGATATTGATTTAAAAAATAATAAAATAACATCCTATAAAATTAAATCATTTTGGCAAATTTTGATTGATCGTTTATTTATATATCCTGATGAGGATGATTATTCAAAAACTCTCTACGGATATAATCTAGCACAATTAAATGAAGAATTAGAAATTGAAAATATTAAATTAGTTATAGCTTATGTTTATTCTAGAAAGTATAAATGCGAAGAAAATATGATAAGATTAGTATGTATGTATGCATCTATGAAATTAAAACTTTCTAGTTTAATCGCAGGCATTGTTGTTAATGGAAGATTTAGACAACAATTCTCAGAAGTTAGCTTAATGTTTGGTAACTCAAGCAAATCGGATAGTGAAACAATTATCAATATTATCGATCAACTACATAAATTTATTAATAAAGATAATAACATTCTTGATGTTGCAAATATTGATACTATCAATGAAATGACAAAATATAAAAAAGACGTAAGTGAAAGTTTCTATAGTGAATTGATTCAAGAAGAAATAAGCAAGGGTAATTTAAAGAATTCAATAACTATGGATATTGATGATATTAAAAATATATATATCAATAATATTAATGTCAAATGGATTTTAAATAAATTAAATTCAGAATATAAGGGAAAAATTGAGAAATGGTGTAATGATCATTATTTAAATTATAAAACTATATCACATTATTTAAAAAATTATGTTCAATTTAAAAATACTTTGTTTAAAATAATTAATAAAATACAAAAATATGATTCAAATAAAAAAAATATTGTTGATTTAAATATTTTTGATAAATTATTAAATGTAAAGCCATTAAGTAATATGAATGATAACATCACATTATCATTATTGCAAGGATTCAGTTATAATGTTGTCAAAAAATTTGAAGGAAGTAATCCATTTTATCTATCTATCCATAATCCATCAAGCACAAATATTTACCAGATTGATTATATTAAAGCAAGAATCCCTGTTTTAAGAACAACTGTCAGTAAAATTTATTTAACAAATTATATCTTATATCTTTCTTCAAATGTTGAGGATGATACAATTTCACTTTTACATTATATTAATTTAGAAATGCTATCACATGTGTCATATATTTACAATTTAAAATTTGTGAATAGTTTTAAAAAAATAGGTGAAAAACAAATAAATACATCATATATTATTAAAAAGTTACCTAATGTCGGTATATCTATTATAAATAATTATAATAGAACATTAGAAAAGATTGAACTTGATTTAACAAATGCATATAATCCAAATATTTGGTTAAACTTTAATAGTTTCGATAAAGGATTAACAAAAGCATTACAATACGAAAGAGATAGTAACGTAATTCAGGAAGGAGGATATATAGGTGATATCGGACCTATAAAATTAATATCATATATGCTAATAGATAAATAATTGATTGATATAAAAAAGTTGATATTTAAAAATAATACGAGATGAATTATATATAATAAATAATTATTGAAAGTAATTATATGAATGATTGCAATAATCATATAATATCAAATATAGTAACTGTAGTGGCAAAAACAAATGCAAATCCATTTGAATTTTGGAAAGAAGTATTAGACGTATTGCCAGTTTTGACTGTTAATAGCCCTTCAGGGGTATTGCCTGATGATTCAAAAGAGAATCATCAGGAAATATCGGTGACCAAGACAGCTAATACAATTATAAAAACAAATGTTGGTATTTTAATTTCAAAAAAAGGGGCAACCACAAATAGTTTATACATTTTATCAACTTTTCATGGTCTGTCAAATGGATATGAATTTTATATGCATTATGGTATCGGATCAAATATTATAAAAGTACCATTAAATCTAAAATTTTCAAGTCCTGAGATGGATATTACTGTTTTAACAATTGATGAAAAATTTTCAGGCTTTAAAAATAAAATTGGAATAAATATAAATATAATTGATAATGAAATTCCTCAATCCACGAATGATATATTTAGTATAATCTGTCGATTCCCAAAAATTATTGATAATGAAAATGCAATAATTGATATTAAAGAAATTAAATGTACCATTAAAGAAATAAAATTTTCCAGATATATGAGCCAAATCTCTCCTATGATACCAATTATTCAAATTCAATTAATTGACAAGACGTTGATTGAAAATGGATTGGAAGGATTAAGTGGTGCATGTATGGTGAAAAATAATAAAATATATGGTATTGTCTCAAGTATTTGTGAAGAAACTGGATTAATAACGATTATTCCATCAATATGTATTAATAGATTTTTTAAGGAAATAATTACAACTAAAAAATATGATGGTTTGTGCGATATTGTAGGTAATTTACAAATTTGTAATTTTGAACATGAAAATATATTTTATAATGGATTATTTCTTGAAGAAACTTTCGGAATTAATTATATTAAAAATACTGAATTTAAAAAAAATTTAAAACAAAAAGATATCATAACTTATATGGGTATTAAAAAAAAGCAACCTGATCAAAATGGCGAATATTTTTGTCATCATTGTAAAATGAATTTACCACTAAATACATACATTGCATTACATTATAATTCTGGAGATAAAATTCCATTGACAGTATATAGGGAAATTGATACACATGAAAACATATCAACAAAATCAAACAAGTCTGTCAGATTAGTTAAATTAGCTAAATCACCAATATCAAATAAAAAAGTTATAGAATATAATTTAATAGATGTAACTATATCTGCTAAACCAGTTAATATGATGTCATATATTCCAATTATTAATTGCGGTAGGTCCCTTATGTTTGAAAATTTAGTTTTTGTAGAATTAAGTGAGGATATGTTTATACATTACAACAATAAAGGTATTGAGATAGGTGGCTATGTTATGGAGATATATTTAAATAATTGTTATAGGAATAATAATACTCATAAAATTATTATTCTTGCAGATGTATTGTTTGATAAATTAAATGATCGACAGAAGGACATTTATACTAAAAGTAATTTCCCATTGAAAAATATTAGTGGATCAAAATATTGTATTCCTGTATTAACAAAAATAAATAAAAAATTAATACGAAATATTGATCAATTAGAAACATATATATCTAATCTACGAATCAGTTTACAAAATATAAATCTTTATTTTACACTTGAAAATAAGAATGATGTCAAAATACGTTACAATCAACATGACGGGAAAATTACAATGTTTAAATAATATTTATAATATTTATTAATATTATAAGCGTTATGATCAATATTAATCCTAAACTATGGGGTTATCATACATGGAGATTTTTACATTATATTACTTTATCATATTCAGAGAATCCGACCAACGAAGAAATGAATGATACACGGAATTTTTTTTTATTAATTCCTAAAATTTTACCTTGCGATAAATGTCGAAAAAATTTTATTCATAATCTAAACAAATACCCTTTAACAGATGAAATCATGCAATCTCGCTATAAATTAATAATGTGGTTAATAGATATGCACAATCAAGTGAATATCGAATTAGGAAAACCACAAATATCATATGATGATATAATTTCTATGATGAATGATAATAATAAAAAAGATAATGATAACAGTAATAATAACTTTTTATTTTACATTATTTTAATTTTGTTGATATTAGTGATTGTCGGACTAATTATTTATATTAAGCGCCAGTAACTGTATTTATTTCTTTTGTAATATCTTCCAATACTTTATTAACTTGTTCATCTGAATATTGATCATTCAACCAATCATTTATATTCAAATTAGCTTGAGTGAGTATATTGTCTCTAATTTTTAAAATATCTTTAGAATAATTTCTTATTAAATTTTTAAATGAAATATTCTCATATTTAATTGTCTTTATCATATTAATTATTAATTTATCTCGTGGAAAACTGGCATATGATAATCGCATATCTACATACCAAATGGACCATAATGCACAAAAACCGCCAGGATCGCCAATTTGCTTTTTTTTATTTTCACTGATATCAAGTAACTGTAAACCTATTTTTGGTAAATAATCTTTTGGTCTGATATATTTTATATTTGGATTAATATTTTGAAATCTGGATTCTAAAATATCATCCAATAGTGTCGCATTATAATTAAGTCCAAAAGGAGCATTTGATCCATGAGGTTCAAATCGTTCTATTTCATTCGATGCTTTATCATATACTAAATAATTAGCATGACTTCCCTGTCGCATTTCTATACCTAATGGAATAATGATAAACTTTTTCTTATTATCAGATGAACATTTTTTAAAGTGATCTGCAAAGTTATCTATTAAATATAATTTTTGATGTACCCAAACTATTTCAAAATTTAAAAATTCACATCTTGTATTCATTATAATACCAATTGATTTATAAAATCTACATAAATCTTTGTTGGCGGAAAAGTTCCTTGTTAATGTAGAACATGCATCTGAATGTGTTTTTAATAAATATATCAAACCAACTAAAACATCCAATGTTGTGCCAGTAAATGTACACACGTCCATTCTTTTCCCTTCATTTAACTTAAGACATATTGCCTCTCTTTTAACTGGATAAGTTCGATCATTACAATCATTAATATTGTTTTCAATTAATTTATTTATTTTATTTCTAATAATTTTCTTACAAATATCCTCTTCGTCGTTCGATATTTCTTTTAAATCTATCTCTTTTGAAAGAATATTTTTTACAGTTTCATCTAATTTGTCAATATGTAATTCATTTTTACACATATTTTCCCACTCTTTTTTCCATATTTCACCACTATTTCTTAATATATGTGTATAACTATCAATAACTAAATTTATAAATGCAGTATAATCATCTTTATTAATCAAATCAATCGGTCTTTCATTTAATTTATTTTTAACTAATATATTCAATTTCTTTTTTTTTAAAATATTAATATATTCCTTCCATAAACTTTTTTGACAAATATAATGTAAACATGTAAAACCATTATCATCCTGGATATTTACGTTACTACCATTTAATAACAAGTCCAAAAAATCACTTAGATTATATGGAGACATTTCTAGTGCTAACAATAATGGAATTTTGCCATCAATATTATATAAATTAAAATTAATAATATTCTTCACAACTCTTGATGATGTTAATAATACTATTGATTCAAAATTATTTTCACTTATACAATAATGTAACGGTGTGTTGCCATACATATCCTGTACGTTAGGATTGCTTCCATTATTTAGTAATAAAACGATTAATTCTTTATTATTTAAATTAATAGAATAATGTAATGCTGTAAATTCATATTCATAATCCTGTATATTTACATCGATCTTTTCATTTAGTAGCAACTTAACAATATCTATTAATTGGAAATTACATGCTATATGTAAAACTGTTTCACCTGTATTACATCTTGCATTAATATCAATATTATATTTTAGAATTAATTTACAAATTTCAATGGTTCTACTATAAATACCCAAATGTAATGCATTATAACCATTATTATTGGTTGCATTAACATTTGATCCATATTCCAATAATAATTCAATTGCTTTTATATTTTTTGATATGATAGCATAATGTAATGATATATTGTCATTTTTATCTCTCATGTCAACCAGAGATATACCAATATTATTTGCATTATGAGCCAATAATTCCTTTAATATATCTGTGTAATTATATTTAATTGCCAAATATAATATTGGTTTTCCTTCACTGTCTGTTATATCAATTTTTGAACCCTTTTGAATAAGTAAATCTACAACATCAACTCGATTATATAATACAGCATAAGTTAATAAATAATTATTATTGTTATCTCTTATATTTACATCAATATCTTCACTTTCTGTAAGGAAATCTTTAAATTCTTTCCATTTATGATCTTTCAAATAATCAAATAATATTTTATTCTCTTCCATATTTAAATTACAATAATAATATTATTTCACTTATAAATTATTTCAATTATACATTGTTTCAATTTTATTTCAATTCATTTTCCATTAGTTTATTTAATATAAACATGTACAACATTGTTAATAGCCTTTTTCTTTCTATATGATATGGTCTAATTAAATTAATGGCCTCATCGTATGTGAATAATCCAATATCACCGATTTCACCAACTTGATGTTTATTATTTATATCTAATGTCGGATGCACTATTGGATATTTATGATTAATTGTCATGCTTATATAATATATATGCTTATATCGAATACCATTTGTTCCCATAAATTCTTCAACAATTGGATCTATATTTTTTAATAAAACATAATCATCCTTTGAATAACCGGACTCTTCTTCAAATTCACGAATTGCACAATCTAAATTAATTTCATACAAATTTCTTCTACCTTTAGGAAATCCCCATTCTGCTTGATCCCATTTTGGGACTATACTTGAAACATAAAAATGTAAATTCAAATCATTATCATCATCATATTTTAATTGATTGAATTTATCTTTTGATAATTTATATTCTGTTTCATGCGAGATATTTTTTCCATCATATGACCATAATTCTTCCCATAATTCATCAAATTCTAATTGACCAATTTTAATTATCTCTTCTTTTGACATTTGTTGAAATAAAAATATAATACCATCAACATTATCAATTCTATAACGACCTCTGATAAATTCTATATATCCCAATGTATGTTTTCTCTTAATAAGTAAAAACTTTATCATATTTTTATAAATAGAGAAATTTTTTGCATCATCTTGTGTGTTACATTGGATTCCTGATGTAATATTGTCAATTTTATTATCCATAATCGATTTTAGTGTATTTTCATAATTTTTGTCTGAATCAATTACAATATTAATGATGCCCAAACTAATTACTGCTTCTTTGCAGTTTCTATACATGTGACCATATTTGCCACAATTACCACAATATACATTATTTTTATTATTAATTTTATTATCACTCATAACTCTAATAAGTAAATCACCTTATTATGATAACACAATACATTTTTAAATCTTTATAGACACATTATTAAATTATATCAAATATAATTTAATATTTATAAAAAATTAATTGATTTATTAATTTATTTTTTTTAAAATAGTTAATCCATTACAATTTTTATAATGTTTTTCAATTACCCAATTGGGATTTTGAGATATAAATTCTTCTACAGCTGGCCATAATCCTTTTTGAATTTCTTCTACTGAGTAATTATTTTCCTTTGCTTGCTCTTCAATATTACATCTACAGCGTATAGATTCACCATTAACACCATCAATTTCTGTATCATGTAATATAATCCATTTCTTTGCCAGCAATGCAAATTTATTTAACTCACGTTTTAAATGTCCATATACATGCCATGTATCTATAAAAATAAGATCAACATTTAGATTATCTGTATATTTTAAATCGTTTCCGCACCAAAAACGATAAAAGACATTACATTCTGTTGCAAGTTTGCGTATTTTTTCTAATTTAATTGGAATATCCAAATCAATTCCGATTAAAAGTTTCGGTTCATTTGGATTCATAGGTTGATTTTCTAAACCACGTATAAACGCCCACGTAGAAACACAACTTCTAACACCACATTCTATAATACTTGTTGATTTTAAGGCATATTCGTATAGAACAGGAATATGTTCATGAATATCCACTAGTGTATTGTGTGCTGTATTATATTCTTCTAAAATTTCACTATTTTCTGTTATCATTATATATATTTAATATTTAATATTTAATATTAAATTTATTTATTATTACAAGCGCACATTATGATTTCGTTTTTCTTTTCTTACTTGTGCCTTCATCTTCACCTTTAGATTCATCAATATCATTAACTATTTCAATGACATCTTCTTCCTGTTTAACATAATCATCAAATTCAATCATTTTTCCATTCTTTTGATCATATTCTTCACTATAAAAATTTTTAATTTCTTCATCAGTTGCAATATTTTCTAAATAGCCAAGTGCCATAATATATGTATCCATATCATTGAATGTTTTTGATAATATTGTAACTTTAACAAATTCACCAGCTTTTAATTCATTTGACTTATCTTCATTTCGATATCGTAAGTTTCGATTTTGATCAATAAAAAAGACATTCTTATTAATTCGATCCATAGTTACAATAACACGAATTGGTCCATTTACAAGACTAGCTAATAATTTATTAATTTTCTCTACTTTACATACAATTTGCTTTTTTTTAAGAGGATTGCATACTCGACATGAAAATTTAATGTCAAAACTTGCTGCCGCCATTGGATTTTCAGCAACTATAACACCATTTCTTCGTTCAGTAATTTCATAAATTTTTACTATATAACCATAATCCCTATAACAATGACCTTCCAATTTTGTAACAAGGTTTTCTTTTAAATGATTATATAGATTATTATCCATTTGTGCTGGACTTAAAGTTGCAATTGTTGAAATTTTTGTATTAATATATGGACTTGACATTGTTTATATAATATATTCTTGTATTTATATCATTTAGATTTATATTTATTTTTTTCAATTTTTTAATTTAAACAAATGAGTTTTATATAATGTAATGATTAAAACTCATTTTTTTCAATTTTTTAATTTAAACAAATGAGTTTTATATAATGTAATGATTAAAATAGATCATATTAAATATAAAAGTGGTATTGATACATCAAAAGAATTTATTGAAAAAGCAAAAACACAAGGATTAAAAATATTATATAATACACCTGTATATTTTGGACATAATATAAATTTATGGTGCAAATGGTTTAATAAATTAGAAATTACCAATATTACCATAACAACAAAAATACAAGAAATAAATGAAAATGATTTGTGTTTAATGATAGCATTTATGGGAATTTGTCCAGCAAAACACTATATTTCCATACAAACTGAAAATTTAATTAGTTTGGGTGATAATGCATATATATCATCTATCGAAAATATGAGAAATGCAGTTGCTACATGGGATTATTCAACAACTAATATAGATTTTTTAATTAAACGATATAATATCCAAAATATTATTCCAATACCAATTATGTTTTCTGATAATACATTATTGTTCACTGATCCAAATGTATTTAATAATTTAAATAATTTTTCGAATAGAAATTTTGATATTATTGTTCCTTTACTAACACCACGGAGAATTAATTTAGCTAATGTATTGGTTAACTTACAATTAAAATGTTCTTGTATTTGGAGAACTGATTTTGCATCACTTCTACAAAATTATAAAGTATTTTTAAATTTGCATGCATACAATAGTGAAAGTGCATTGGAAATTCATCGATTGTTTGATATGAGAAATATTCCGATTGTTATAATATCAGAAATATCTAATGATATTGATCATCAAACAATGTTAGATAAAATAATATATGCAAAAATTGAAGATATCCCTGCATTATGTTATAAAATATGTAGTGATGATGTATTATGGAATAAAATTATGATAGATCAACAGGAAATGTGGAAAAAATTTCCTGATGATATTTTAAATGATGCATTAAATTTGTCACTATTCGAAAAATGATGCGTGATCTTTAATCCATTTTGCATCTGGTAAAAATCGTAACGCTTCTTTCCAATGAACTCGTCCTTCATCTTTCATTCCTAACCACGAACATGATCTATATATTATTTGGTGTGGTTCATGTGTATAATTTCCGACATTTTCAGCAAATGATGATAAGCCCGATGGTATTGCCATTGCTGCCCTTGCATAGCAAATCGCTTTTCTAAAATGTTTATCTTTCAAATGTAAATAACCTAATGCAATTAAGGGTTCACGACGATCTGAATATAATTCAAATGCTTTAAGATATGATAATACTGCTTTACTCCTTTCAACCAATCTAATTTCTGCATTTTCTGGTTTTGTAATATCCTCATATTTATCACTAATACCTTCATGACATTTACCAATTAAACAATATGCATCACTTCTTTCAGGTAACCAGGCATGTTTCATTACTGCATATTTTTCTAAAATATTAATTGCTGATTTGTGCAATTTATTATAATAGAATTCACGTCCTAAATAATAATACCAACGTGCATCATTTGGAAATTTAATATTATCCATTGCTAATCCTGAAGCATAATTTCTTACAACAACTTTATCATTGTCATGTTTCACTCGTAAAATTTTATCATTGCATATAAATTCTTGTTCTTTTTTAAAATTCATTGATAAAATTTCGTGAATACATCCGCTCCATTTATCAACTCGTCTATCATAAATTCGTGAAATTTCTAAATCACTTCCTCCATAAAATTGCCTGTAACGAAAACGAGCTTTATTTTCTTCGAGTATTTTTTTTGTTATTGTTTTATAATCAAATGATAATAATAAATCTGATGCATCAATCGAAAAGATTATATCATTCGTTGCATATGTACTTGCATGCTGTCGTGCATTTCCAAAATGAAATATTCGTTGATTTGCTGTAAACAGTGATGTTCCACCATCCAACATAAATCTTTTTGTTAATTTGGTAGCTTGCTGTTTACTAACGTAAAAAGCAAATTGATCTCCTACTTCGTATGTTATACATCCCGCTTCCTTTGCTATTTTAATTGTATCGTCTTTACTTCCTGTATCCATAACTATTATTTCACCACCATCCGCCAAAAACTCCTTACAATTTTTTAATAAGCGTGGTAATTTGCTTTCTTCATTTCTTGTTATTATTACAATTGAAAATGGGATTTTGCTACTCATATTTTTTATATTAAATTATATTAATATATTTTTAAATCTTTATAAACCAATCATAAAGATTTAATTGTTTTTGTTTTTTATATTTTTTTATGAGCAATCATTGTCAACCATCTCCTTAATAATTTCATCAAATGAGATTTTTGGTGACCATCCAAGAATTTGTTTGGCTTTACTTGCATCACCAATTAGTTCTTCAACTTCAGTTGGTCGATAATATTTTTTGTCAATACGAATTAATATTTTGTGTGTGTTTTTATCTGTACCAACCTCATCGACACCTTCTCCTGACCAAACAATATTATATCCTCTAAGGGCAAATGCTTTTTCAACAAATTCACGAACAGTATGGTATTCTCCAGTTGCAATTACATAATCATCTGATATTTTATTCTGTAACATCATATGCATACTTCGTATATAATCCTTTGCATGTCCCCAATCTCTTTTAGCATCCAAATTTCCTAATGTTAAATGATTTTCAATACCTTTTATTATTTTTCCTAAACCAATAGTTATTTTTCGAGTTACAAATGTTTCGCCACGTCGTTTTGATTCGTGATTAAATAATATTCCATTACACGCAAATAAATTATATGCTTCTCTGTAATTTTTTGTTATCCAATAGCCATATAATTTAGCAACACCATAAGGTGATCTGGGATAAAATGGTGTTGTTTCTTTTTGGGGAACTTCCTGTACTAATCCAAACAGTTCTGATGTGCTTGCCTGATAAAATTTGACTTTATTTATTAAATTCAATGAACGAATCGCTTCAAGAATGTTTAATGTTCCTACTGCATCAACATTAGCTGTAAATTGTGGCATTTCAAATGATACATGCACATGACTTTGTGCAGCTAAATTATATATTTCGAATGTGTCATAATGTTCATGCCTGGTTATAATTTTATTTAATATATTGACTAAATTTGAACTGTCAGTCATATCACCATAGAATGTTTGGAAATTTGGATTTTTATATAAGTGATCAATTCGTAATGTATTTATTGTAGATATACGACGAATTATACCGTACACTTTATATCCCATATCTAGTAGATATTCTGATAAATAGGAACCATCCATTCCATTAATGCCTGTAATAAATGCAATTTTCATATATATATATCATATTCACCATTTCTTTAAAGCCTTTTACTTGTTTTTTGTATATTTAAATTATCTTATATTAAATATATAATGAGTAGTAAAAAAAAAAATAATAAGGATGATAAAGATAATAATACTACTAGCGACATAGAAACATCCTCTATTGGATTTGAAGAAACTCCAGAACTTGCAGTTGCAAAAGATAAAACAACATTAGATGAATTAATGAAAATAAATTATTCATATCCTGCTCCAAATGATCCAGAAATTCAATCAGAATTATATGGGAAACGTGAATTCTATTATAATAGGATACCAGAAAGACCTGACGTTGGTGATTATAATGATATCAAAGAATATCGAGATAATATGTGCGGTCGATCATTCACTCTTCAAGAACATCAAGCATTGTTGAGTAATTTTATTAATCCTGATACACCATACAAAGGATTATTAATCTTTCACGGAACTGGCACGGGTAAATAAAAGACTACATTTGGGAAGTCTTTTCAATTGCTCAAAACAGGTAGACGCATCGATAGTTGTTCAGCAAACTATCGATGGAAAACGTTGTAAGCTGAACATTAATATAACTACCTAGTAATTAAACAAAATTGTTTAGTTGCAACACTATCAAACTGCAGGAAACTCTGACAAAATATGATATACTATTGCCAGGATGAAAATCCTAACTACAACCTTCGCGTAATGGCGTTGATATAGTAAAAATTATCATTATGTTTCAGGAAACTGAAGCCAGACAATCTGCATGCCAAGCTCCTAAACTTGCAATAAATTGCTAGCATGGAGAAGGTTCAGAGACTAGACGGTAGTGCCTTGTCTTTTTAGACGGGGTAAGGTATAGTCCGAATCAGAGCGATCTGATTGCAATTCTTAACGGATTGCCCTACATTTATTTGTGGGAGTAGATATCACCCTAACCTAAACATTTATCAAAAAATGCATGGTTAAAGATATCGATTCGAAAACATGTGCCGCTGTAGCTATTGCTGAAAAATTCAAAGGTATGGTTCAAAAATATAACACTAAAATATATATTTTAGTATCGGGACCTTTAATCAAAGAAAGTTGGAAAAGACATTTATTGAAATGTACTGGTGAAACATATTTAAAATATCAAGATAAAAGTATTTATGTTAATGAATCAGAAAAAAATAAAGCTTATAAGAATGCATTAAATCAAGCATTACAATATTATCGTTTTATGAGTTACCGTAGTTTCTATAAACGTGTATTGGGTGAAAAAATTGTTGAAAGAAAAGTAGTTAAGGGTAGTAAAGTTCGCGTTTCATATAAAAAAACAGATGAGGGTGAATTTGAACGTGATATTGCTGTTGATCGAATTTATAATTTAAATAATAGTATTATCATTATTGATGAAGCACATAATTTAACCGGAAATGCATATGGTGATGCGTTGTTACAAGTTATTAAAAATTCAACAAATTTAAAAATTATTTTATTAACAGCCACACCAATGAAAAATCTAGCTGATGATATTGTTGAATTACTTAATTTTATTCGTCCCGCTAGTTCACCAATGGAACGAGAACGTATATTCAACAGTTATAAAAATCATATGATGGAATTTAAAGAAGGTGGATTGGAATATTTTAAAAATATGGCTCGTGGCTATATCTCTCATTTGCGAGGAGCTGATCCATTAACTTTTGCAAAAAGAATAAATAAAGGAGTTAAACCAGATAGTTTACTTTTTACTGAAGTTGTTTCATGTCGTATGTTACCTTTCCAAAGAAAAATATACGATGAAGCAATAGCAGATAAGGATGATACATTAGATAGACGATCGGAAGCTGTCGCCAATTTCGTTTTCCCAATATTAAGTGCTGATCGAAAAGAATTAACAGGGTCATATGGTCGTGAAGGTGTTAATATAGCAAAAAATCAACTAAAAACACATTTGGATTTACTTAATAAAAAAATAGCAACTGATATATTAAAAAAAGATGCAGAAAATATGGAAAATGATTTAATGTATCTTTCTGAAAATGGTAAAACAATATCCGGTAAAATTTTAAAAATTGAAAATCTTAAATATTTTTCAATTAAATTCTACAAATCATTAAAAAAAATAAATCGATTAGTATGGGGTAAAAAAGGAGCTCGAACTGCTTTTATTTATTCAAATTTAGTTAAAGTAGGTATTGAACTATTTCAAGAAATTCTGATGCAGAATGGATATTTAGAATATCAAGAAAATCCAGCAAATTATAAAATTGTGGGATCAACTGTATGTTATTTTTGTGGAAAAACATATCGTGAACATCAAACTAAACAAAAAGGTGGACAAGATGAAAAAGATGATAAAAATGATAAAAAAAATGATAAAAAAAATGATAAAATTATAAATAAATCAGATTCTTCATCTGAATATGATAAAACTAAAAAAGATATTCCAGAACATCAATACTTTCCTGCTACATTCATTTCAGTCACTGGCAAATCAACCGAAGAATCAGCTGAATTTATTCCTGAAGATAAACAGCGTGTATTAGAAAATGTATTTAACAGCATTGACAATAAGGAAGGTAAATTTATTAAGTTTGTATTAGGGTCTAAAGTTATGAACGAAGGTATTAGTTTAAGTAATGTATCAGAGGTTCATATATTAGATGTGTATTTCAATTTAGGAAAAGTTGATCAGGTGGTCGGTCGTGCAATTCGTCATTGTTCACATTATAAACTTATGAGTGAAGAGAATAAATTTCCAGAGGTGAATGTTTATAAATATGCTGTATCAATTGAAGGTGGATTGAGCACTGAAGAAGAATTGTACAGAAAAGCTGAATTAAAATATCTTCTTATTAAAAAGGTTGAACGTGCAATGAAAACCATTTCTATTGATTGTCCATTAAATTTATATGGTAATATGTTTCCTGAAGAAATTGAACAGTTTAAAAATTGTAATGAGCCGGGTCATGAACCATGTCCTCCTATTTGTGATTATACTAAATGTTGGTATAAATGTGATGATCGTAAATTAAATGCAGAATATTATGATCCTGAAAGGAAGATTTATAAAAAAATATCAAAGGACAAATTAGATTATTCTACCTTTACTCATGCATTAGCTCGTAATGAAATTGATTATGCTAAAAAGAAAATTAAAGAATTGTATATGACAAAATATGTTTATACAATACCAAATATTTTAACTTATATAAAAAACTCTTATGATGATGAAAAAAGAGAATTATTTGATGATTTTTTTGTTTTTAAAGCATTGGATGAATTAATTCCAATAACACAAAATGATTTTAATAATTTCAAAGATACAATCGTTGATAAATTTAATCGACCAGGTTATTTGATTTATATAAATAAATATTACATATTCCAACCTTTTGATCAAAATGAGGATGTACCAATGTATTATAGGACAAATTATGATAAACCCATTGCACAGAATTTAAGTTTATATAATTATTTGAAGAATACAGTTGAATATCAACAATATAAAGGAAAGAACAAGAAAAAGGCTGCTGCAGATACTAAAACACTCCTTAAGGAAGAAGTTAGCACATATGATTTCGATAGTGTTATGGAATATTATGATAATCGTGATGAATTTAAATTTGTTGGTATTATTGATAAGGAATTAAGTAGGCGAAAGAGCAAACAACCTGACGAAATCCGTGATGTATTTAAAATTCGTGAAAAGAGAGCTAAAATATTGGAAAAGAAACGAGGTACAGGTATTCCGTCTCTAAAAGGGGCTGTATGTTCAACATCTAAAAATAAAGAATATTTGGAAGCAATTGCAAAAGAAATCGATGTCAAATTTGCAGACGATGAAACACGTACGAATATATGCTCAAAGATCAAACATAGTTTGTTACATTTAGAAAAATATGCAACTCAAAAAGAAGGCAATAAGTTAACTTATATAATTGTGCCAGCAAACCACCCAATTTATCCTTTCCCATATAATTTAGAGGATAGAGTTGAATTCATTAAAGAAAAAATTAGAAATATGATTAAATTTAAGATTGACCTGAAAGTTAAAACTGAAAAGAAGAAAACAACACCTGATAAGGGAATGACAGTTTATAAAATAATAATTCAGAATGATAAAAAGTTAAATGATTTTGCTGATTTTTTGAAATCTATTAATGCTGTTTTAACAAAGGATGAATGGACTATAACACTTGAATAATTATAAATTAATATACTTTTCAATATTTATAAGATGTGATGAATCGTCTGCTATCCAAAATGCATTTTCATTATATTTATTAAGATGTTTATAGAATGATGCTGCTTCGGGATATAATTCGCATAACATTGGCTTGAATAATGAATATGCCATTGCTAATGGACTTGACTGATTTCCAATAAAAAATTTGGAACCGTTGATAGCATTAAATAGAGATGTCAAATCCAAACATTTATATAGTTCAACATGTTCTTTGTATTGAAAATTATTATATTCATCCAAATTGCATGTGATGAATATGCATTTATTTTTTGTGACTATATCCATCCATGGGAATGTAGGAAGATTTCTAATTACACTACGATGAATCAAAATTTTATCTGCAAACATATTATTTTGATTCGTTAAAGTTATCCATTGTTTTGGTAATAAAGGAATATTATATATTGATGTTAAAAAATATAACCAATCAGTAGTATATACAATTTGATAACATCTCCATGCATTTAAATTCATTGAATATGGAATAGGTTTACTATCATCAAGTATATATACATTATTTATATACGGTTGCTGTAAAATAATACTTTTTAATTCATTGTATACAGTCTCAGCACTTGTTGCAAATTTATCACCACCATATATGGTATTATCCGTTATGTATAAATTCGCTTTTTTTTTCTTTACACTATTGATTACCATTATAACATACATTGTATGTATAAGATCACCTAATTTACCTCCGACTATATAATTATCACATTGTTCATCTTCTAAAATAATCTCATTTTCTTTATTTGAAGTCATATAATATTGTATATATTGTATAACTTTTATATGTATAAATTTATAAATTAATGTGTTTTTCGATATTTGCAAGATGTGATTCATTCCCATTAATCCAAAATGCATTTTCATTATATTTTGATATTCCTTTGTAACTAATAGCATCTACAGGATATAATTCACACATCATTGGTTTAAATAATGCCCATGCAATTGCAAGAGGACTTGATTGATTGCCAATAAAAAATTTACAATTATTAATTCCAATAATCATCTCATTCAGATCGGAACATAAATATAATTCAACATTATCTTTACATGGAAATATATCATATTCTATCTTATTGCATGTAATAAAAATGCATTTATTTTTTGTAACTATATTATTCCATGGAAAATTATTATTATGACGCACTTGTGAACGATGTATTAATATTTTATCAGCAAATTGATTATTTTTTGCATCAATAATATTAATCCATGATGTTGATATTATTGGAATATTATATGTATTTGACAACATCATTATCCAATCAGTTCTACCCATAAGTGGTGCATGTCTCCAAATATTTAAATTAATAAATTTTTCTGGTTGTTTGGATAATATTTCAAATTTATTAATATAATCTTGTTGTAAAATTATATTTTGTAATTCAGTGTGAACAGATGTGGCATTAATTGTAAATCTATCACCTCCATATCCTGTATTATCAGTTATGTATAGATTTCCCCGTTTTTTATTTGTTGTATAAGTAGCCATAATAACATATAATAAATGTATCATATCTCCGAATTTACCACCAACAATATAATTATCACAATCTATTGATTTGATCTTCCAATCCTGATTTTTGGAAAATGATATTATATTCTTATTGTCATATAAAATTAATTCCTTGATATTTGATAAATCCAAATACAATGATAAGTTAAATAATGAATTGTATGTAGTATGTAGCTCTTCTGCATTTTGTATCATTGTTATATAATCAAATATATTGTTTGACATAATTTCAGTCCATTTATTATAATATTTATGATTAGGTAAATATCTGTAATAATTTCGAAATGGATGAAAAATAAAGATATCCGTATCTAAATTTGGTATTTTATCACTATTAATATCATCACATACAAAAATATATTTATCAACATCCTTGAAAAAACACTGTTGTTTGTTAATATCAATATACGATAAATCCCAACGGATGTCTAGTGACACATTAAACGATTTATAAATATCTTCATACCCCAATTGATTTAACAAATTAATGGTATTCTCATCTTTATATTCTTCAACATCCATTTTATCGTATTTAATAAATTTAATATTTGGTTCACCGGAATATATTTGTCGAATTACATTATCATGGGTATTTGAATAAACTAAATTAACTTCATCATATTGAATCGCTAAATATCTGACCAACCCATTTATTGCTAGATAGGTTGCCATATCAAAATTTGTAAGAAGAGTTATTTTTTTAATATCATAACTTTTTTTGTTCTTTTATTAAAGAATTTGACAAGAGATTAATTTTATTTTTAATTCTGAATCTCTCTTCATTTGTTGCCAATAATTTAACATATAAATCAACATATTTTTGATCTTTACAATTTTGTAAACCCAAATTGCGGATATCATCACTCAAATTCCAAATTAGTGTGTTTATCCATTTTAGACATTTATAATGATATTTATGATTATCAATTATATTTTTTAATAATGGATAAATCAAATCATATTCTTGTTTAACTGCTATATTTCTTTCATGATTTTGTATTTTTCCCATTTTAATATCTAAAATACTTAATTTATCTAATGCTTCACCATTTGATATTGGTAATGTAATTGAGGTCATATAATATTATTATATAATATTATTCAACCTTTATATTATTTTTTCCATATACAAAAAAGTAATAATGTTGCGCTAAACAGCATTATTGTGTATTGTAATATATATTATTTTTTAATATATCCTCTATTATAACATTTTGTAAATGTGTATGTTCTACTATATGAACGTGCCCATCACTTAATTTTGTAATTAACAATCCTTCATCATCATGGTAACCACTAAAAACATCCACAAATAAATAATCATATTTTTTGCACATTTCTTTAAGTTTCTCGTTCATATAATGCGTAAATTCTTTTCTTTGTGATTCTGTACCTAAAAATGGATAATCTGGAATATTTTTTGCGTCATTTCTCGCAGGCGGTAAAATATTATATACACATGTAGTTATATTTTTGAATTTTTCCACATTTAATGATATTGAATTATTAAAAAATAATTAAATAAATTACAATTCATTAATATATTATTTGATCAAATAATATAATAATTACATTATGAATTTTTAATATTTCATTTCAATATCCAATACGGACGTCAGTGGTTTTAACGTTGACAATACATCATCTAATTTATAATGAACTGTATATGCCTCACAATCATCATGACCGAGTCCCACTATCACATCTTCATTATTATGCGATAATGTCATTCCACATACGTACTCTATACCCTTGATTATAAAATAAAATGGTTGAGAGGTGTGAGTTGGAACCATATCATTATCATATTTTACGGAAAACAAAAGATGATTTTCTCAATGGTGATTCTGTTGTAAAAATCATACCATTTACACAGAACATGCCATATGTTTCTCGATACCATCTTGTAGTCCAATATGCAAGTAATTTACCAAGGGCATATGGATTTTTAGGATGGAAGTGTATATCATTTTCATTAATAATTTGAGATCGTGATCCCTTAAACAATTCAGAACTGTTAGCCTGAAATAATTTAATTGGAAGATTTATTTTTTTAATTAATTCACATAATTTCATGACAAATACACCATTTAATTGCAATGTTTCCATTGGCGTTCGCACAGAAACTGTAGCATCAGTTTGAGCAGCAAGATTATATATTTCATCGGGTTTAATTGAAATAATAAAATCATCCAAACAACTTGTATCTTCAAGTAAATCAGCTTGATGGTAAAATACATTCTTTTTAACTGATTTAACTTGTTGTAAATCTCTTACAATTCCATATACAATATAATCTTTCTCTAATAACAAATCAGTTAGATAAGTTCCTATTTGTCCATTAATACCTGTAATTAATGCTGTTTTTTTTTTAGAAATAACATTAACACACGGTAAGGGAAATATATATTGTCCGCCTGTCAATAAATACGCAGATTCACGTTCTAAAAATTCTTCTTTAAAATGCCATGGTAAAACTAATAAGAAATCCGGATTAATTTCGCGCATTGCAGCTTCAGAAATAATTGGAATATTTGTTTTTGGAGTACGACGACCAAATTTTTCAGTATTTCGTTCGGCTGCAGCAGTAATTGTATTATTATCAATCCCATAATATTGCAACAGTGTATTACCCTTTGTTGATGCACCATAAATATATATTGATTTGCCACTTTCTTTTTGTTCTTTTAAAAAGTTAACCAATTGGAATTTTAATTTTTCACATCTGACTTGAAAATCTTGATATGGTACCAATGTATGAATTTGCATATCGAATTCTTTATTTTTCATTACCTTGATGTTATGCTCATTAATTTGATATGAACTATCCATATGAGCAAATGTTGTTCTAAAACTGCCTCCATTGCATTCGTTTAATGTAACATCAATTATTTTCAATCCAACTTTTTTGGCCATCCATTCTAATTGTTTAAAAGAATAATATTCTAAATGTTCATGACATATAGTATCAATTGAATTCCTCTCCAACATTGTTACCATATAACTTTGTTCAGTTACCCATATACCATTTGGATCCAAAATTTCTTTAATATCAGTCATAAATTGGACTGGATCAGGTAAATCATAAAACATGGATATTGATGTGACGACCTTTGCTTTTTTAGTTGGGAATATCTTTTTGAAATTACTTTCAGTAAAGAAATCAGGAACTAATTGGATATCAGATGTATAAAATCTTTTAAATTGTGTTCCTGTTGGATCAATACCGATGCGATTCACATTTTTAGAATATGATTTCAATAATGTTGCATCATTACTTCCAATATCTAATACAATATCTGTTTTCTTTAAAGTGACCTTATTTTCTATTTCAGCAACCAGATTAGCTAAATGATTAGTCATAGTTTTATTTAATCCTGATCGATAACCATAATTATGAAAATATAATTCATTTGATGCTACATTATGTTTAAGTTGTAATAATCCACATGATTCTGTGTTTTGTGAATCATTACACTTTACTAATACCAAAGGTTCAGTTGGTGGTTCATCTTCATTTGGACCGGGGAATCTACAACTTAATGCATGATCACCTAAATCTAATATTGTTACTAGATCATTATTATCACATATACGACATTTTTTGATTTCAGTTGTTGTCATTCTTAATTATTATAATATAATATATTTTAATTTATTATAAAACGCAATTGATGATAGATTCAACTTTTTAATAAAATTATAGTGCGTT
>Ga0206876_1034_pt1 | contig 37824 bp, 43 predicted proteins | sample Alteio_BWOrgCont_10_FD_152619 | JGI IMG/M metagenome (GOLD analysis project Ga0206876, IMG submission 152619) | Enriched cells from forest soil in Barre Woods Harvard Forest LTER site, Petersham, Massachusetts, United States -... | ecosystem: Environmental > Terrestrial > Soil > Temperate forest >...
CTCTACCGCGCCACACTGGTTATCATCACTGTCTTCGCAATACTTTTGTTTGCGGATGTGCTTATAAACGCCGTATGGGGAGGAGAGAGCGGTATCGTGCCACCGGCCCAAGTAGCGGATGCCTCGGTTGCCATCGCGACAAGTTCCCTGCCGACGCGGCTCTTGATACCAACGCTCGGCATCAATGCAAACGTGCAGTATGCAGGGATAAATGGGAGAGGTGAGTTAGCCGTCCCGACGAATTTTACCGATGTTGCGTGGTACGAAAACGGCACCGTGCCAGGGCAGGCGGGTAGTGCTGTTATCGACGGGCACGTCGACAACGGACTGTCGCTTGCGGGCGTGTTCAAACACCTTTCGGATATAAAAGTGGGCGACTCCGTATATATAGAGCAAAAAGACGGGACGACGTTGCACTTTGTTGTCTACGATATTGAAACGTATCCGTACACGAACGTTCCGATGCAAACGGTGTTCGCAGCGACAAACGAGGCCCACCTCAATTTAATTACCTGCGAGGGTACGTGGGTGCCGTCGGGTAAAACATACGATCACCGCATCGTTGTTTACACAAAATTAGTTGGAACGCAGTAAGTTATCTTTTGGTGCCAAAAAATTCGACAACAAAGATTGCCGGCTTGCCTTGGTAGGTACCTTGTGCGATACCAAACCCGACATTTTTATATTTTCCGTTAAGGATATTTGCGCGGTGTGTGGGCGACGCCATCCATGCCGCTTCCAAGCTGGCAGGAGTGTAGAAATCCATTGCTAAATTCTCGCCCGCGTATATATAGGTATATCCGCTTTGTGTAAACCAGTACCACGGTGCTACTCCCGTGGGGGAGACATGGGAAAAATATTGATTTGTCATCATGTCGTTTGCTTTTTCCTGCGCGGCAGCGCGAGTCGCCTGAGGATGCGCGGTCGGTGTTTGTGAGTGTTAGCAATTCTTGCTCGAAACTAGAAACGGAATATGCAGAAGAAGTAGCCGGAGTACTTTGTGCGAACACATCTACTGGAGCGGAAGCGAAGAACGTTAGAGTAAGTAGGAGAACGGGAGCAGTTACTAGTCTTTTCATGTGTTGAATAAAGTATATCCAACTTCACAGAGAAATCATCTATTTTTCATGAACGAATCACGCCTTCTTCATGTTCAAGCAGAGATTTATCACAATTCCAGTCAAAATACCAAGCACAATGCCTCCGAGAATATCGGAGGGGTAGTGCACACCGCCTGCGACCCGCGCAATACCGATAAGAAGCCCCAAAGCATACAGCAGCCACGCAATTTTTTTGTTGAATTTGTATACAACCGTTGCCAGTGCAAACATAAAAATAGTATGTCCGGAAGGGAATGACGACGCGGTGTCATTTACTATGTGCGACACACCAAGCTCAACAAATGGCCGAGGGCGCATGTAGAAGTGGCGTATTGCGGCTGCAACTACATAACGGGCAATCAAACCACTAACCAGTGCAATGCCATACCCCCACGCATATTTTTTATTGCCCCTGTACCACGCCCACAGGGCGGCAAGAACAACACCAACTACAACGACGTAGATAAGATCGTTGGCAACAAAAACTATTGCTTTATCGAGGAAGGCAGTACGTCCAGCAAAGCCATGGAGATAATAAAAAATGTTGAGGTCGAGTTGGTGCATGTGTATATCCAGATAATTAGTGCCAATATCCGAGAATCGCAGCGCCTGTGAGGAAGATAACAAGGCTAGAGAAGATGCCGAGCCAGAAAATTGTTTTTTTACCACCCCACAGCGCGTCACCAAATTTCATCGGCACGACAAATCCGAGCCAGCCCCACGCCGCGACTACCATGGCACCCGCAACCGAAAGTTCGCCAGTTGCGTTGATAAAGCGCGCAAGCACATAAAACGTCAGGAGGCTTGCGATAAACTGCCCGAGGTAGCTCCACAGCATGCCTTTTTGCATCGCCTTTTTTTCAGCGGGGCTTTTGTTTTCCCACCCCATGGCGCGGATGTACATCTTCCCAAACAACGGGCCGTACCAAATACCGCCAATAATCATAGATGCGACCGCTGCCGCGAGTACTGCAATGTAATTAATCATATATATAGTATAAAACAAAAAAGGCGCTACTTCACCCTTGTGCAGGCGGCACATTTGCAGCCCTTTGGTTTGATATAGGTTTCAAAATATTCGGTATCGTAGTCGTAGGTAAGCTCTTCTCCCGCTTTAATGTTGCGCAGTGCAAATACAAACACACGCTTGTGCTTGATATCAATTTCGCAATTTGGCTTGCAGGAATGGTTGATGTATTTTGCGGTGTTTGTGGGGATGTTGCCGTCTATCATCGTTGTCTTGCTCGTTTCAAATAAATATTTTCCGCGATGGGTGTACTGCTCGGCTTCTCCAACGGGACGGCCGGTGTATTCAATAACACACGCACCCTTCCGGATATTCTCCTCGGCAAACAACCCCTTGCCGGTGCTCGAGCGTCCGACACGCAGTTTAAATTTTTTTGGCGTAAATCGTTTCGAAAGTTTTTGCATCAAGACAGTATACGGTGCTTCACACAGAACGCATACAGAATGTGATAGCTTCATAGTGTGGCGCGGATATGACACATTTCCCGGGGGATGACCCCTTCGGTGACGTACAGATAGGAAACGCTCTCACCCGGGCAATTGTTGATACCATTCACGAACCATTTTTAGTCTTAGATGCGGATTTGCGGATTATCGTGGCCAGCCGTTCTTTTTATGAAAAGTTCTACGTCAGCAAGGCAGAGACTCAAGGAAAACTTTTGTATGAAATAGGAAATGGGCAGTATGACATACCGGCGCTGAAACACTTTTTGCGCAATATCATACCCGAACATGCGGTGATGAAGGAATATAAAATTGTGCACGACTTTGTAAACCTTGGGCGTCGCACGCTTTTATTGAGTGCACGCGAAGTCGTCTATGAAAATAGCCAGCGTAGGCATCTGTTGTTTAGCATGGGAGATATCACGGGCCAAGAGTTGCTTGATGAAGAGAAGGAAAAACTTTCCCACCAGAAAGATCTGATGCTGCAGGAAATGAGGCACCGCATGGCCAATAGTTTGCAGCTCATTGCCAGCATTCTTATCCTCAAGTCCGAAACGGTAGAGTCTCCCGAAGTCCGCTCGCATTTGCAGGACGCACACGAGCGCATTATTTCCATCGCGACGGTCGAGCGATTTCTTGATACCACCAGTTTGAACGAAGAGGTCGAAGTCGGGCCGTATCTACAGGGATTATGTGAAAGTTTGTCGGCAAGCATGATAGGCAATGCACGGCCTATTACACTCACCGTAGACTCCCATGGAGGAATGGCCACCTCGACCGAGGGTATTAGTTTGGGACTCATCACCGCGGAGCTTGTAATAAATGCGCTCAAGCACGCGTTTCCAGACGGCACATCCGGCGCAATCGTGGTGAGTTATGAGGTGTACGAAAGGGGAGGATGGAGTCTTTCAGTGTCTGACAACGGAATCGGTATCATAGTTAATCCTAGTCGAAAAGAGGGCTTGGGTACGACCATTGTGCAATCGCTTGCGCGACAGCTCGGTGCTGTTACGGATATACATACGAGCCCGAGAGGAACCGCCGTCTCTATCAATTGTGTAGCGAAGCCTGGGATACAAAAAATCCCCGCATAGGCGGGGATTCTGAGGAGACGATTATTACATCGCTGTGGTTTTCTCCGGAGCTTTCTTTTCAGCATCCATTTTTGCTTTCTCTTCTTTTGCTTTCTTGTCTGCCGCAGCTTGGTCGGCGGTATTCAACGTCATAGTGTAATTTAATTATTCATCTACTAAAGACGTCGACCTCGTACACTCAGTCTACGCGGGTACCCCTATGTTTCTGGTGAACGTATCAATAAGAAAATATTCTGTGTTGGTGGCGTGAGTAAAAATAATAGTTTCTTCTTCACCTGCATCTCATAGGCGTATTGGTACAGTGGGCTTTAGTTATTCACTAAAAGAAAAAATATATACACAATGAAGATGAACAGGGAGGCGATGAGGAACATACACATTGTGCGCATTGCGAACACATGGACGGACCAATGAAAAAAGAATTCAAATTGGCGATGCTCGAGAAGAAGGAAAAGATGCTCAAGGCAAAGTTGGAGTTTATTGGAAAGATAAAAGAAATGGTGGCAAAAATGCCCGACAGCAAAGAATAAAATTTCTACTACAGCAAGCCTGACAAATGCAGAAAAAAGAAGAATATTCCACAGGAAATAAGCCAAAAGCCCAAACCGGTAGGGGTGCCCCACGAATACCAACTTTTCATGTACTGGAACTATAACACGTCGGGTGTGGCCTTCGTATGAAGAAATTTATAAACCACCAGCGGTGCCCATATTAGGAAGCTGGCGAAGCCTATAATAAAAAATGTTGGGACAAGTTTCTGGGGCAGCACAGTACCGGCCCATATCAGCACAAGGGCCGTGGCCGCGCACAACAGCATCATCGTCCAAAATACCCTGAGTGCAATTTTTTCCACCATTACCCACGATAACCAACGCGAGCCGCCATATGTTACGCCTATCCACACAGGCTCTTCATGTGGCTTTTGGTACGCTTATTTGTGAAAAAGTTTACTGATCAGTGGAGTATACGCCTTGTGTTAGGTGTGTCGTTCTTTTTTGCTATAGGTTTTACTACTGCATTTGCTGCAACAACGCCTCCGCTTGGAGTGGCAGCAACGTACGCTATTCTTAGCAGCACCTACACCAACACTTCGGCGGGGACAGATATAAATGGAGATATAGGGTTTACAACGCCGCCTGCAGTTACTCCGCTCGGGCTCCATACAAATTATGGATCAAGCCCTCCGTATGCTGCCGCAGGCAGCGCAGAAGGTACGCTCGCATCTGCGCTGGCCCTGCAGCCATGCACATTTTCGTTTGCAGCCGGTGCAATCGATTTGTCTCTCGACACAACACACGGGGCCATTGGCGTGTATACCCCAGGAGTGTATTGCAGCGTGGGAGCGATGAGTGTAGGAAGCTCGCTTATTTTGAGCGGCGCGGGCACATATATTTTTCGGGCGGTTGGAGCCCTTAATTCAACCGCGGGTGCAATTGTTACATTACTCGGCGCATCTCCGTGCGATGTGTTTTGGACGCCGACGGGTGCCTCAACACTCGGGGCAAATACAACCTTTGCGGGGAACGTGGTAGACGATGCGGGCATTACCGTTGGTGCGAACACGGTCTGGGCGGGGAGAGCACTGTCTTTTGGAGGAACAGTTACGACCGATACGGATACCATGACGGCCCCCTTCTGTCCGTTGCCTTCACCCCCACCAGTTCTCCATGCTTCTACTATAGTTGGGACACTGCTCGGCACCATTATTTCTTTGTCAGAGGCTACGGGGACAGTACGTGGAAGTGTGAGTGCAACTACGACCGCAACTACAAGTATCGCCTCGGGCTCGCTGTCGGGGAGTATTGCAAATATCCTGTCAGGCTTCGTAGTCAGTAGCAGTACCGTTTCCGGAATATTGTCAGGTTCTATAAATGGGGGAGGTTCAGTCTCGGGAACAGTAACCACTCCTATTTCGAGTGGCGGAGGAGGTAGCTTTTCGGGCGGTGGTGGAGAAAGTAGTTCATCGAGCGGAGGTGGCATCATCGAGTTACCTTCGGGCGGCGGAGGTAGCGTGCTCGGCACTTCGACTGAAAACTTGCCGAGCGCACCCGACACCGGTGCCGGCGGTAATGCGCCCGAAAATATCGTGCTGCTTTTTGTCTCCGCACTTTCGGTGCTCTTTGGTTTCAGGTTTCTATTCAAACAACCCTATGTCCGTGGAGGAAAATAATATGCAAGGGATTTCGTATAGTATCTCAGTTCGTGTATAGGTAAAGAAAAAGGCCACCTTGGTGGGGGAGGCCTATCAACGAGGAAGTTCTATATTCATCTGTAGCGCGAGAGCTCGGATGCCTATTTCCTGTTTGTGTGTCGCGGGAGGGCAAAATACGTGAATGTCTCTCCGTAAAAGGCACTCAACTACATGTGCGGCATTTTTGCCAAACAGTTTCCTTACTTCCTCAACGAACTTTACATCCTCGTCAGTCAATTTTCTTTTCTTTGGATACCATGGTGCAGCGCTCATGACCACCCCCAGTGGAAGTACCGTCTGCTTTATACAATACACTAGTTATGAGTGGCGTTTCTAATAAACACAAAAGAGGTTACTCCAGAGAGGATGGCGAGTGCCGCACACAAAACAACGGCAAACGGGTAGATATTGCCTGAACCAAATAGCCCGAGCAATGCAATGGCAATAAGTGGCCCCACCGATGCAACGCCGTTATTAACCGCCGACGCGATACCCGATTTTTCTTCCGGTGCAGAATTGAGGGCAGTTGCAGTAAGCGGCGCAACCGTCAACGTAAGGCCGATACCAAAAAGAATAATCCCCGGTAACACGTCGAAGAGGTAGGACGCGTGCGGCTGGAGCGGCAACAGAAATAACATACCCGCGGCACACATAACGGGCCCTGCTGACATAAACAATCTCGGCCCCCACGTGGCAGAGAGGGTTCCTATTCGCCCCGAGAAAAGGGCCAGCAATAGTGATGCGGGGATAAGCGCTGCACCCGTCATGGTACTTGTGTAGCCGCCGAGTGTTTGAAGATAAATAGCAAACACAAATCCGAACCCCGCAAATGCGGCGTACAGCATAAAGGTTGCAGCGTTCGTTGCGGAAAAGTTTTTATTTCGAAATAGGGCGAGGTCAATTAATGGATATGTAGCGCGTTTCTCCCACAGCACAAATGAAATGAAGGCGAATACGCCGATTACAAGCGCGCCAAGCGTGGCAGTATTCCATCCCAACGTTGGGCCTTCTATTAATCCGTAGGTTATTCCCAAAAGGCTGACAAATCCCAAGCCCACCCCCGCCCAGTCTATGGAAATATTTTTGTCGGGTGTGAGTTTTTTATCGAGCGACAAGTACCCCAAACCAAATGCAACCAACCCGAGCGGAATATTTACAAGAAATATCGATTGCCATGAAAAGACTTGGATAAAATATCCTCCGACAAGGGGCCCGAGTGCGAGCACTATCGTAGTCCATGCCGTCCACTGTCCAATGGCGCGGCTGCGCAGATTTTCTGGCAGTTGGGCGTTAAGTACCGCGAGGCTCACCGGCGTAAGAAGCGCCCCTGCAACCCCGAGCAGAGCACGTAAAATTATCAATGCCAATGAGCTCCACGCGAATACACACAGCAACGATATGCAGAGAAATGCAGCCGTGCTCCAGAGATATACGCGCCGAAGGCCAAGCATGTCTCCAAGGCCGCCGCCAAATAGTATCAATGCTGAAAGGGAAAGATTATATCCATCAACAACCCATTGCAGCGAAGAAAAGGGGACATGAAAATAATGTCCTATCGCTGGCAGCGCCAAATTCGTCACGCTTTCGCCCAGCATCACCATGCTGCTTCCAAGTATTGCAGCTATGGTGATAAGCAGGATCTTCCGTCTAGACATGCGTTATATAATTAATACGGAATATTAATTGTTGAATTGTTTTGTTGAACAGTTTGGTATTGCATTCCAAGCCAAAATCCAAGAAAGAACGTACAGACAAATAAAACAACAGCAATTAATTTCGAGTACCACGTTACCTTATTCCAAACTATTTTCATGTCTATAGTTTAGCAACTATTTTGCTCCACCTGATAGAGGACCTGTCGGCCGACAGGCAGGCGTTTGAACCTGTCTCTTCACACAATTAAAATAAGTGGTAGGCTTCTCCGTGGTTACAACAGGAGGTTCTTCCATGGCTGAAGAGATTCAGAGTTATGCCGACCGCCAGCTGGGTATGTGGGCCGGCGGATTCGATTCCGAGGCGAAAGACCGCCTCAACAAAATCTATGCCGCTCTCGAGGCCGCCATTCCTCAAGAGGAAAAGGAAAAGCGGAAACGAGAGCGCGAAGATTTCCTAGCCTCCGTCAAGAAGGTTGGTGCCACACCCTTTTCGGACGAGTCCGAAGGTCCGAACGTCGCATGGGTGATTGACGAGGCCGAGAAGCGTGGCGTGTGTACCTCAGACGAGGCGGACTATCTGCGCACCCACTTCGTGAATGAAAGCAACGGCTTGTCTCTCGTCCTCTGACTCAGTCGGTCGTCCAGCGACCAGGGCTTCGCATTTCTTGCGAGGCCCTTTTCTTTTTGCTCACATTGGTGGAAGACTTTCGAACAATCGACTGGGTCAAACTCTACCCAGCGCCTGCCTTTACGCTCAAACAGGTAGAGGAGCTACTGGGTGAAAATCCTGCTTTGTGTTAGAACTTTGTCATGAAGTCGATAACTCCACCTGAAGTATCAACGACTGTCCAAGCTTTTTGTGAATCAATCGTAAGGGGAGCTAAACCCATTTTTTTAGAGGTTGAAGATGATGGCAGCGGAGAACTATTGGATTGCTATGGAAATGTTGAGAAAAAGATAAAAAAAGACGGAGGCAAAGTTCAGTATGGTTGGCAGGTCATTCTTTGTGAGCCAGTGTTTATTGAGGCTCAATTTCATGCGGTTTGGGTAGACCCTGCAGGAGCAATGCATGATGTAACGCCGACGGGAATAGAGGATATGAGCCGCATTCTCTTTCTGCCTGATTTTGAAAAAAACTACGAAGGCAAACAGATCGATAACGTCCAACAAGCCCTGACAGAAGATCCGCTGATAACTAGTTTTATCAACGCAAATAGAAAATATTTTGAAGCCACTAATCAAGGCAGGCTCGCGGAAATGAATGGTGAAATAACAGTAGACCAAGTTTCTCCTTCGCAACTAGCGGATATTAGGCTCTGGAACTACGAAGGAAGGAGACTTTCTGAACTCTTGTCGAGAAAGTATCTTTGATTGAATCAAACTCTCAAAAAGGTATATCGTCTACATTTATTCCTTCCCCCGGCCAATCCAGAGGGTCATCTTCTACAGGATTTTCTGGAACTAAATTTGCCTCTTCAATTGCTTTGGGGGCTATTCCAATACTTTCGGCCAAATCTAAAATAAACTCTGGTTTGAAAGCAGGATTATTTTCCGAAACGACTTTCGCTTTGAGGACTTTTCTTCCTTGTATCTCATCTTCCTTGCCAGCGTATTCATTCAGGTTGCTCCGCATATAATTTTCAAAATCTACACCAAAGTACCCATACTTTTTATCTCTATCCACTGTAAAGACTGAGGGGTCTGTCGACATACTACTCGAATCAAACTCGAATATCTTAGCTAGTTCTTCGTTTCCGTCTTCACCCTCATCTGCATCAAATAAACAGAAACATTCGTAGCCGTAGGAAGTAAAGAGCCTATAGTTTCGAGCTATCTGAGTCTTGCCTCTACAGTCGATGATTTCAACACCGCTTTTTATTAGATCAATACCGTGATTTGCAAAATAATTGGGTAGTGAAAATACTTCAGTAGGGCCTTCCACGAGTATTATCTTTCTTGCAAAAAATCCTTTCAGTTGGTCGTAAAAAGTATTTACTTTATAGAACGGTAAAATAGTATCCTTCGTTGTTTGTGCAGCGTTTGCTCCTAGTTCGACACATTTACCAGCAAAAGTTTCTGCGTTATGTTGTATTACCTTTGTTACATTTTCCTCTTTGTATGCTTTAGTAAAACCCTCTAAATTTTCTATATCCAAGAACTCGGGGGAATGAGTTGTAATTATTATTTGAACACCGCTTTTTGCGATATCGCTTACGTTTTTTGAAAGCCAACGTTGAGCAAGCGGATGCAAGTGTGCCTCTGGCTCCTCAATACCTAAGATAAAGTTTTGGCCTGTAAATGTTTCTGCGTAAGCTTTTACGAAAGCCATAAGCAGTACCTGCTGTTCTCCCGTCCCAAATTCATCAAATGAACGCACACCTGTATCGTCCTCCGCAATTATTCGAAGGGATTTGAAATAGTTGTTTGGGTCGTAGGCTGAGAGGTCTATAGAAAGTTTATGGTCGAAACCATCAGTGTTGCTCTCAAAGGCACTTTGAAGATTTTGATAAAATTCCTTATATTCTGGCACGGACTCAAAAATATTTTTTACATCTCGAAAATTTTCATCGAGTTCCTTTTTAGTTTCTTCAGAAAGTGCCTGATGCATCCTTTTAGCCATTTTGCTGAGGATGCTGTATTGATTGAAATAACTTAGCTGTCTCCCTATATCTCGGGTTGCGTCAACCAGAACAAAGTGGCATTTAGACCTCTGCTCGTTAGAAAGATACATTTTTGCACCTCCTTCGAAATGGAAAGTATTTTCCACTTTTTCTTCAACTTCAAAATTCGTTGAGAAGCAAATCTTTTTAGCGGAATCATTTCGTCTCCCTCTGTAAAATTCTTCATCAAAAATGGCAGATAGACAGATATTCGGAAATTCCTTTTTATCTCTAAAGAAATAATCACTATCTTGAAAATCCATATAGGCAGGGTGTCTTTCACCAAGAAGTAGTTCCATTGCTTTCAGGATATTTGATTTGCCAACGTTGTTGGGGCCGAATACAATCACAGGCTTATCTTTAGGGAAAAAGATTTTTACCTCTTCTATCGACCTATAATTTTGAACTGTAAATTGTTCTAGTCTCATAGCTATCCAATAGTTTGCATAAATTCCGCCACACGTCTGTTGATAAAGATGTGCCGTTCTTCAAGCGGGACTCGTAGTACCAAACCTTCCAAAGACCTTGAGCGACTTAGGGCGACATATGCTTGTCCGTGTGCAAAAGTGCCTCGCCCAAAATCAACGACTACCTTATCGAAAGTTTTACCCTGTCCTTTGTGTATGGTAACCGCCCACGCAAGCCGTAGCGGGTACTGTGTGAAAGTTCCAATTACTTCAGAATCGATTCGCTTTAGTTCTTTATTGTAAAAATAGCGAATTTCCTCCCAAATAAAAGGCAGCACCTCAGTTACAGTTTTATCTTCTAATTCTACAAAAATACGTGCGGTTCCGTCCTCAGGTTTTATTTTATGAATTGTCGCGATATCCCCATTCACCCAACGGCTCTCTGTGTCGTTATTGAGCAACATCACGCAAGCTCCTTCTTTCAAGCGGAGTTCAAGTTCAGTTGGAAGATTCTTTTCACGAAATTTACCACTCAAAATTCCTTTGAAAGTAAATAATTTGCTCTTTAGTTTGTCCAAACGATGCAGATTGATGCGTTCGGCCGTGCGGTTTGTGGTTACAAGGAATATATGGCCGCCATGCTTATCGTAAGTGACTTCCTGAAAACAACTATCATTTAGGCTTTCGAGCTCTTGCGGAGTAAGTTTTGCAAGTCGAACTGCATCCAATATCTGGATAAAGTTTTCATCGGTTTGACGATAAACTTTTTTCAACATGAACTTGTGGAATGGAATTTTTTGAAATGCTTTGGAATCGAAAAAGAAGGGGCTAGGGTAGTAGGTTTTGAAAAGCTCTTTTTCTTCATCCGGAGTTACAGGTTCAAGTTGGTATAAATCACCGACCAATATCATCTGTACTCCGCCAAACGGTTGCTTGGGTTTTGGGCCATTGAGACGCAAGAACTTCTCCAAACAATCAAAAAGATCTGCTCGCACCATTGATATTTCATCGATAATAATGGTGTCTAATTTTTTGTATAACAGATTTTCATGGTCGAAATGTACATGAACTCTTTCCTCCGTAATGCCGGGGCGAAAACCAAAGAAGGAGTGAATCGTTTGGCCTTGTATGTTGACGGCTGCGACGCCAGTGTAGGCGAGTACCGCAATGTTCTTTTTTGAATGATTTCTGAAATATTGGATAAGAGTAGATTTGCCTGTACCCGCACGACCTGTTAGAAAAACGCTTTCATTTGTATCTTCAAAGATGTCTAGAAGTTGTTTCCATTCTTCGCTGATTTCTATTTTAGATTCGGGTATTGATTGAAGGCGTCGAAAGGGATGTTCGATTGTCTTTTTACCCTCTATACCGAGGGCCTTTCTTATAGCCTCATCGAAACTTCCCATGTGAGAGAAGTTTACCACTTATGAGCCTTTCACGTGCCCGCTAATATAGCTAAATTGAGAGCTAACAAGTGTACTTCTATAATCCAATATCTCCCTCATTTTGCTGCAGTATCTTCTGCTAAAGAGGGTTTAGCGCGACATAGACCTTATCCAACAGGGGCTATAGACGTTCTCGCTTAGTTTGTTACCATAAACCTCTAAAACTGAATAGTGCTAAGGGCCTAACCTTCAGAGTTTCTCTCTGGAGCAAGGTCGAAAATCGTAGACAACAGAAAACCCATCGTTAGGGCGTTGTCTACGTTATGCAGGGAAACTTGCATAGGCCGTAAGGCTCCTAGCGGTGGGCTTTGTGTTTTCCAAAGCCGCCGGATATTATCCGGTCATTTTTATTTGTATGGATACGGAGAAAAAGTTTTATCAACGTTGGTGGTTTTGGTCGTGCGTAACCCTTGTACTTATAGTTCTAATAAGTGCAGGGAATTCAAATACAAATAACAGCACCTCCACTGTTCCGGCCAATACGACTTCGACAGCAACTAATGAACCTTCCTCGCCAGTGCCTGTACACACTGAAGCGGCTCCAGAACAAATCGTAAAAGCAAAAACTCCTACGCCTGCTCCGACACCAACTCCAGTGACTCCTGCTTCATGGCACACAGTTGCGACATTTAGTGGAGGAGGTGATACAAAGACTGATACTTTTGCCATTCAAGGTTCAAAGTGGCGTATCGACTGGACTATAACGCCTGCAGCAGGAGCCGAATCTTACTGCGAACAACACACTTGTAGTGCCAACTTTCAAATTTTTCAAGATGACGGAACATACGTAGATCAGTTCATGGGGACTGGACAAATAGCCACGAACGGAACGTCCTACGAGTACAACAAGACAGGTAATTTTCACATTGGTGTGGTTCAAGGAAATGTCTCTTGGAGCCTAACAGTGGAAGACTATTATTGAGCCGATATATAATGCTACTTGTAGCAGACTGCTTGGGCGCTACACCGAGCAATGGCAAGTTACGACCTAAAAAAACGAATAGTTGAAGATAGGATTATACAAAAAATCCTTCTAGAAGAGGCTGTTGGTAATAACGGCTGGATTCAATTATTTGAGAATGAATTTATTCGATGGAGTATTTCATTTGAGGAACTGGGAGAAATTTTACTTCAACTAGAAACGGAAAGTGAAGGAAAAATTATTCTCGCAGACACACACGATTTTGCAGTTATGAAGGGTGAATCAACTCCAAGTTACCGTTTGGTATATAAGGCTGATTACGAAGATTTTCTTATAGACCGTCGTGGTCTTGGTAAAGATTGGTTAGTAGCAGACAGGCTCTTTTTCAATCCCGACCTCAGTCTTTTACGTCTAAATGGTAAAATCATGCATCTAAAAAAAGACACTGACGGATACCGTTTTGTGAGTCTATTATTTTCAAAACCAAGAAAAATTTTCTCTTATAGCGAAATAGCCAGTGCCTTGGATTTGGATTATGGCGAAAACGCCAAACTCGGAATTCAACAAATTTGTGGAAATATTCTAAGGAATATAAGAAAAGATTTGGGTATCTCAGAATCGGGAAAATATTTTGTAGCAAACAATGGGTATTCTGTAATTTCTACATAAAAGTTACAAAGAACTTCTAAAGTTTTTACATATTTTTTGTCACTCGCCTCCACTACTCTGTGGGGGATTTTTTATGGAATCCCTTGAGCTTACGGAAAGAGACATAAAACATCTGGCAAAGGTCTTTGACCTCCTTGCTCAGTGGGATTTTGAGGACAGGCAGGAAGAAAAGAATTCAAATTCGCCAGATATTTCCGAACCATCGGAGATATCTGGGGGGATTGAAACCCTAGCACCCGGTAGTAATAAGGAGGAAAGAGGGTGAGAAAAGAAATCTTTCCCGCCTTCGCGGTTGAAATACTGCGACAGGCACTCAAATTCGCTCCAGCAACTCCAAGAGATTTTATTCTTGTCATCTGCCGCTGACCGTACCGAAAGGGAGACGGAAGTACGGAGAATAGGTAAGTTTCTTTTGCTCTTGGAGTGGTAATACCAACTGGCGATTCAATGACTTGGGTATGGAATGGCGGAGCATTGAATCAGGGAATACCCGAACAGAGTGAGTACCCTAGTGACGGTACTACCCAACCTTTTCTTTTGACCTATGAAATAAGAGAGAAGAAATAAAAATGTGGGTAACTCTAGGTCTTCGAGAGTAAAGCCTTACGCTCCAATGTCAGGAAACGGCTCAATAGAGCCATGAAATGATTGCATTGGAGGTGGCGCTTGCTAGGATTTATATATGAAATCCGAAACAAGTACAGCGTGGATTCGGGCTTGGGATGTTGGGCACAGCTCGCGCTCACTTGATACTTTCTTGAAGAAGTTGGAGCAACACGGAATTGAAGCTGTGATTGATGTGCGTACGTACCCTACAAGCAGGTTCGCGCACTTCAACAGAGAAAAACTCAAAGGTGCTTTAGAAGCCATCGGCCTAATTTATTTGGACTTTGGAGACAGTTTAGGCGGCCGTAGTGGAAACATACCGCAAGAACGCTTCGAAAGGTCTCTAAAAAATATTGTTCAAATGGCGAGAATGATGAACGTCTGTCTTATGTGCTCGGAGGGAAATCCCGATGACTGCCATCGGAGCAGTATTCTCCAGCCCGCTTTATCAAAATATGAGGTCTGTATTGAGCACATTCTCTACACAAAAGAGGAGAGGTAGATGTTAGGACGCTACAATGGAGAAATAAAGCTTTTCTAAGATTTACCTATCATAAATATAGGGGCCAGATAGGAATAAAATAAATTAGTTCTAAAATAAAAATAAAATGGAAGTAAAAAGAAAAGCTATAGTATATTGCCGCGTTTCTTCTAAGGAGCAGGAAGATACCGGTTTCTCTTTGGATTCGCAGGAAGAGTTGCTGACCAGTTATGCGGAAAGCAAAGGATACACCACCGTAAAGGTGTACAAGGTTGCTGAATCGGCGAGCAAATGGCAGATCCGTAAGACTCTAGGCGAAATGCTCGTTTACGCCGAAAAACAAAAAATAAATTTGATTCTCGTCGAGAAAATTGACCGGCTTACACGCAATCTTAGAGATGCGGTAACTATGGATGAGTGGGTGAGGAAAGACGGCCAACGAGAAGTACACTTCGTAAAAGAAGGTTTTGTGTTGAATGAAAACACTCGAGCGCACGAGCACTTGATATGGAACATGAAAGTCTCCATAGCTCGCTTCTATACCGACAACCTTTCGGAGGAGGTCAAAAAAGGCCAAGCGGAGAAGTTGAGACAAGGTGGATATCCTTCACGGGCTCCGCTTGGTTATCAAACAATTGGAGACCGAGGCCGTAAGGAGCATGTACCAGACCCGAACAAGGCCTCCTTTATAAAAAAGGCGTTTGAGTGTTATGCGACCGGACAATATTCTCTTGGTGCTTTGCGAGACAAGTTGTATCAGGACGGGCTACGGACGCATGATGGAGTGAAACTTGGTAAAAGCCGTTTAGCAGAGATTCTCGGAGACCCTTTCTACTACGGAGCGATGCGCTGGAAAGATATCGTCTACAAAGCAAAGCATCAAGGATTAGTCCCTCGAGAAATATTCGACCAAGTCCAAACGATGCTTGCCAATAGGACGGCACCTCATTACAAACGCCACGTCTTTCTGTTCACTAAGATGATGTCGTGCGGCGAGTGTGGCGGAACTATAAGCGGTGAGGTTCAGAAAGGCCATATCTACTACTCCTGCAAACACGGAAGGGTGTGTAAACAAAAAGGTACTACTCGAGAAGAGAAGGTCGAGAATCAGCTCATGGGAGTTTTTGAACTCCTCGGCACACTTACTTCAAGCGAAGTTGAGCACGTGCGGACACAATTACTGGCTGACCATGAAGTTGAAGCGCAGTACCAACAGAACTCCATAGACCGCCTTCAGAAGCGCTATAACCTCTTGGAGAGGCAGATAGGGACAATATATGAGGACAGGCTCAACGAGCACATAACGGTCGAGGAATGGAAGAAGAGGGATAAGGCCATGCGTGAGGAGCAGGAACAAATTTCAACCGAAATAGCCCGCCTGCAATCTGGCTACACAAATTACAGAGCGCTCTACAGTGGACTGCTAGAGCTGGGTTCTCGTTCTGCAAGTATTTATCTGAAACAAAAGAATCCCGAACGCCGGAGACAACTCATGACTCTACTTTTCTCGAACCTCACCCTGAAACCACAAAAAGTGTTGCCAAATCTAGTTGAAGTAATCTCTAAGCTCGAGAAACGCCTCATTGCACGACAAGTCTCCCTAGAAGAATTCGAACCACAAAAAACCCTTACGAAAAAAGGTCAGAACATACCTAGCTCCCTCCAAACTGACACTCTGCTCCGCGACCAGGACTCGAACCTGGAACCAACTCCTTAACAGGGAGCTGCTCTACCATTGAGCTATCGCGGAATGTTGCTCTAATATAGCAAAAAACGCTTGATTGAAAAGGCCTCACGCATTCTTTACGGGGATGGCTGCTATACTGAATAGAATGAATTACAACCTGAAGGGTGCGAATGTAGTAATCACGGATGAAATTAGGAATCATATTGAAAAGAAATTAAGCGCCTTGGACAAACTAGTGCGTGGTGCCGGTGACCCGCGAGTGGATGTCGGGATTGTATATAAGGAAGGCGAATCAAAAACTTACTGTATAGAATTGCAGTTGCATGCGTCGGGCGTTACTGAAGCTCTACAGGCAGAAGCCGAAGGAGGGAATTTGCACGAAGCTATTGATGTAGCGGTGGGCGAACTTACCCGTGAATTAACTAAAAAGAAAAAGAAGAAAATACACATGCTGCGCCACACGGGTGCGCGCGTAAAGGATTATTTGCGCGGATGGAGAAGCAGGCCCTAGGTATATAAAAAAAGAGCCACCCGAAGATGGCCCGAAAGGTTATGCGTGCATGGCAGAGCGTATAAGAGTAGCTTCCTCGCGTGTTTGCGCGAAGACGACGGATGAGGTGATTCTGTCCCCGTTCCATGGTATGCCGGAGCCGTCTGCACACATACCGGTTGCGCGTACTTCACGTGCGAGAACAAACACTCCGGCGATGTCGTGCTCCCATGGGCAGAAGATGCTTGCCCATCCCCACGCATGTCCGCGAACTATTTCAAGAACTGATGACACCGAAGGCAGACTGAAGATGCTTCGGAAGCGCAATATAAGCCTCCTTGCTTGCGCTAGGTACGTTGGATTTTCGAAGACTGAACACGATGTGGACACCATGAGCATCGGGCTCTTGGGCTTTTTGCGTTCAAATGTTCTCCATTGGCCTTCAATCGTGCGCCACTGGATACCTTGGCCGCATATGCCGACAAAGCATTCTCCTCTTCCTGGTTGGAGGATTATCGCGGCGAATGGTTCGCCGTCGACCATGAGCGCGACAGACACGCACCACTCGTTTTTCATCGCTTCATAAAAGCGTGTTCCGTCAATTGGGTCGACGGACCAATACATCCTGTTGGAGGCCGCAATGGGCGGTCCGTCCGTCAGAGAATCTTCCTCACCCCGCACTGGTATATGCGGGGCGGCGTTCATGAGTACGTTTGTAATGAGCCGCTGTGCATTTTTGTCCGCGCTCGATACAGGCGTGCCATCCGGTTTGGTCCAGGTGACTATCGTGGGTTGCCACACGATAAAATTTACGCTCAGTCGAAACAGATCATCCGCAATAGGTAGAAAAGTCTCAAAGTCCAAATCAAACATCCTAACCCCCGCTCCAAGTTCTACGTTTTCGGCTTTGTTTATGAAGCCTTAGCAACGATACAAAAGGGTTAATGAATTTTTACTGAAGGGCTCAATTAAATGAAATTTTTGTAATCGGTTTCCTTCTTACCCTCGGGGATAACGCGCAGGATTTCGAGTTTGCCATCCATTATTTCTGCTTCAGTAATGATGATTCGTTTATTTTCGGGAGTCATAAAATGAGCGCGGGGATTTTTGTCGAACGCGCGGATTTTTAAGAGTGCTTCATGAGCCTGCCTGCCGGCGGGCAGGTCGCCATGTATATCGATGAGTGAATCAACGTCGGTAAATTTACGGGTGAAGGTTGCTTCCGATTCGTTTTGAATTTCAGGTTCTACACTCCCATCTATCCAAAAGGGGATAGTTTCGGCAAGTAAATTTCCACCCTCGGTTGCAAGCAACTCTTCAAACTCGCTGCCTTTTGGCGGCCACGCGTCTTCTTCAAGCTCAACCCGCGCTTGTGCGATGATTGGCCCGGCATCCATCTTTTCCGCCATCTGCATAATGGTGACACCTGTTGCGCGTTCGTCGGCCAAAATTGCCGAAAGGGCCGGCGAAGGGCCGCGGAATTTTGGTAAAAGGGATGGGTGGACATTCAAACATCCGCGGCGCGGCATCTCAAGCAAATTTTTTGGGATAAGTTTTGCATAGGCTGCAACGCAGAAGATATCCCAATCATTATTTTGTAGCTCTGCAATAAATGCCTCGTCTTTGAGTGTGGTTGGGGTAAGCACTTCAATGCCACGCTCCGTAGCCCAGACTTTTGTGGGCGATGGAGTAAGTACCAAGCCGCGGCCTTGTGGTTTGTCGGGCGCCGTCACAACAAGCGCTGGCAGCATGCCGTGGCGTTCAAGTGCATCAAGTACCGTTACCGAAAATTTCGGCGTGCCAAAAAATACAAAAAAAGGTTCTTTTGCGCTCATAGGTTATACGCCGCGCTTCTCCTTAACTTTTTTACGTGCCTCCTTCATGTCCATTTCGGGGTCTTCTTCCATGTGCATGGCCTTGTCTATATATAGTATGCCGTCGAGGTGGTCGTATTCGTGCTGGAAGATGTGCGCTATAAGCCCTGAACCGTGATACGTGAATGGTTTGCCTTTTTCATCAAGGGCACTGATGGTTGCTTTTTCGTGGCGCATCACGGTGCCGTACATCCCGCGCACCGAAAGGCATCCTTCGCTCATCTCTTTTTTCTTTCGCGAAAGGCGGGTGAGTACCGGATTTATAAACACCTTCTCGTCAGGGATGTCTTGGGCAGTATCGCCATCATCAAACGCTTTCTTGTCTTCGTCTGTAAGAAACGCCCTGCCTGCAATAACAAAGATGCGCAGCGATTCGCCAATTTGGGGTGCGGCAATGGCAACGCCAAAATTCTCTCCGGCGAGGGCTTTTTTCATCTTGGTGATGACGGAAGTAAGGGCTTTGCTGCCAATGTCCTTCTTAAGAACAGGCTTGGCCTTTTCGCGCAGTACGCGGGCGCCCTCTTGGACGATTGGGTCTTTCATTTATAACCCTATACTGCAGTATTTTTTTGCTATACTCAAGACATGGAGCACATCGGCGCACACATGAAAGAGAGTCCGCACGATGAAGGACCTGCCCGCCGGCAGGCGGGAAAGGCCACCGAGCGCGGTGAATTGATGGAATATTTTTTGAAGAATTTGAACTCTGCACGCGTGCGCGACGGCCTGCCGCCGATGACCATGGGTCGCATGGGCCGCCTCCTTGTCGCCATACCAACAAAAGACCTGTACTACTTAAAAAGTGTCTGCGACCAGTCAAAAGATTTTTCCAAAAAATTCTGGTGGGAGATTAAACCTAAACCCGACGCCCCAGAAGGGGGTCGGGTCCCGACCAAAGCGTCGGGAAAACATATATGAGCAATAAATTTATCGTCGAGGGGTTGAACGGCAAAAAAACATTACGCGGCGAAATCCGCATCGGTGGCGCCAAGAATGCAATTTTAAAAGCACTCGCTGCGACGGTGTTATTTGATGATGAAGTGCAGATGACGAACGTTCCTGACATCGAGGATGTAAAACGTATGCGCGAATTGCTTCTAGCACTTAAAACCGAACCGACGGTGCTTAAAAAAGAGATTGCAGAAAAATTCCGCGCATCCATTGTTCTTTCGGGCCCCGTACTCGCACGCTACGGTAAGGTTGAATTTCCGTTCCCCGGAGGGTGTGTGCTGGGCGAGCGCTCCATCGACCTGTTTTTAAACGGATTCCGCGCAATGGGTGCAGCTGTTGAAGAGGATGACAGTTATTTTACAATTACGTGCCCCTCGACTCCGCTCGGGGTAAACAAATTAAAAGGCGCCCGTATCGTGTTTCCCCTCGTGTCTGTTACAGGTACGGAAACTTTGATGATGGCTGCCGTACTTGCAGAAGGGCAGACCGTGCTCGAGAACGCGGCAATGGAGCCGGAAATTGCCGACCTCGCTTTTTATTTAAATGAGTGCGGCGCAAAAATCGAGGGCGCCGGCACGCCGACGATAACAATCACAGGTGGAAATTTGCTACACGCGGGAGGCACGCCGTATCACACGCCGCCCGACAGGATTGAAACGGGGAGTTTTGCAATTTTGGCCGCACTCGCGGGCGAGGATATTACGATTACGAACTGCAATCCAAACTGGGTTGAAGTACCGCTCAAACTTTTAGAACAGGCGGGAGTCACTATTGAAACAGGAAAAGATTTTATTCGTATTAAAAAATCGGACAAGCCGTACAAAATGGTTTCGGTGCGCACGCACGAGTATCCAGGGTTCGCAACCGACCTGCAGGCACCGATGGCGGTATTTATGAGCCAGTGCGAAGGGGAAGGGAGCATCTTGGAAACTATTTTTGATGGACGCTTCCGCTATGTCGACGACTTGGTGGTGATGGGTGCCAGCATGGTTGTTATGAACCCGCATCGTGTACTTATACGCGGGCCCAAAGAGCTTTCACGCAAAAATCTCGCAAGCCCCGACCTTCGTGGGGGTTTGGCATATATCTTGGCTGCGACGGTAGCCGAAGGCACCTCCACAATAGACAATGCCTACCTGATAGATAGAGGCTACGAACACATAGAGGAACGTCTAAGGAAACTTGGTTTGAATATAAAGCGGGAAGCGGTATGATGTTGAGGCTTTATGGCCTTTTTCACGCCAAAACTCGGAATTGACTTGGGCACTGCAAACACGCTTGTGTTTGTACCCGGAAGGGGAATTGTGTTGAACGAGCCGTCGGTTGTCGCGATTTCAGAAATTGATAAGCGCATTTTGGCGGTTGGTTTGGAGGCGAAAGAAATGATCGGCCGCACGCCGGGCGAAATCATCGCATATCGGCCGCTCAAGGACGGTGTTATTTCCGACTATCGCGTTACGCAGGCGATGCTCCGATATTTTATTGGCAAGGCACTCGGGAAATTTCAAATCTTCCGCCCCGAGGTGATGGTGTCGGTGCCGACCGGTGTTACATCAACCGAACGCCGTGCCGTTGTTGAAGCGGCAATACGAGCAGGTGCAAAAAATGCATATGTCGTGAAGGAGTCCGTGCTTGCGGCCATTGGTGCGGGTATTCCCATTCATGAGCCCCGCGGCAACATGGTTGTCGACATTGGTGGTGGTACCTGTGACGTCGCGGTTATTAGCTTGGGCGGTATTGTTGCGTCAACGTCGGTAAAATTTGGCGGTGACAAGCTCGACCACGCCATTGCCGACTATATAAAGAAGACATACAACCTTGGCATCGGCGAAAAAACCGCCGAAGATGCAAAAATTGCCATTGGCTCGGCGGTGCCAATGGAAGAGGAGTTGGTGATGACGGTGCGCGGCCGCGATTTTATTACCGGCCTGCCGCGCTCGGCGGAACTCAAAACAAATGACCTCGTAAAAGCGATGGGGAAGGAACTTCGCGAAATCATCAAGGCTATCCGCGACGTGCTGCAAGATACGCCGCCCGAACTTGCATCGGATATTATTGATCGCGGGATTATTATGACTGGCGGCACATCACTGTTGCGACATTTTCCGGAACTCGTTTTCCGCCGCACGGGAGTAAAGGCAAAAGTTGCCGACGACCCGCTCTTTTGCGTGGCACGAGGTACCGGTATTGCCCTTGATCACTTGGACACCTACAAAAAGGCCATCATCGCGAAGCGATAAAAGAAACGATGAATTCTCATCACGCATATCTGTATGAAGGGCCTGCGTCGCTTTTGCCGCAGCTGGCTGATTCTGCATGCCAGCATTTTGCTTTTAAAAAAGAGGGGAATCCCGATGTATTGATTGAGCAGTGGGAAAAATTTGGTATTGATGAGGCGCGGGAATTAAGCCAGCAGGCAAGTTTAAAAAGCTCGGGTGAGAGGTCGTTATTTGTTCTCGGATTTTCTTCTATTACAAGCGAGGCACAGCAGGCGTTGCTTAAATTGTTTGAAGAACCGCGCGAGGGAGCAATGTTTGTTGTACTCGTACCACACGGAACACTTATCCCGACGCTCCGTTCGCGCTTTCTGGATTATCCAGAAAAAATATCAAGGTTAAACCTTGATAGGGGCACAGACGCGAAAGAATTTCTCGCTGCAGCCTATGCAAAACGTAGTGCGATGATTACAGAATTTATGAAAGATGAGGAAGGCGTTCGTGAACGTGCACGGAATTTTTTGAATGAGCTGGAGCGTATACTTTATACAAAAATCGAGAATTCAGAAGTTCGTGAAGGGTTGGCAGATATTGCTCATTTTCGGGAATATCTTTCTGACCGTTCGCCATCGTTGAAGATGATTTTGGAGCACTTTGCTGCGACTTTACCCCCACTTCGCTAAAGCTACACGGGGCACGCCACTATGACACCTAAAAAACTAGCAGAAAGAAAAGAACGGATTCTCAAGTTAGACAAAGCTTTGAAAAAGCTGTATCCAGCCGCCGATATTGAACTTAACTTCAGCAATACGCTCGAGCTTTTAATCGCGGTGCAGCTTTCAGCGCAGTCTACAGATAAGAATGTAAATAAAATTACCGAGAAGTTGTTTAAAAAATATAAAACACTCGACGATTACGTGCATGCCGGTAAGACGCAAAAAAATCGGAACGAATTTGAAAAAGATATTTTTGCATCAGGCTTCTACCGTGCAAAAGCCAAGAATATTCTGGGTGCGGTGAAGATGATCAAAGATGATTTTAATGGGGAAGTGCCAAACACAATTGAAGATTTATTAAAATTGCCAGGGGTGGCACGCAAGACAGCCACCGTCGTACTTTCAACGGCGTTTGGCGTGGTTGCGGGGATTACCGTAGACACGCACGTTATCCGTTTTGCACAGCGTTTTGATTTGTCCGACTACAAAGACGCGGTGCGTATTGAGAAAGATTTAATCCAGATACTGCCGAAAAAAGAATGGCCGCACTTTACCCATCGTGTCATCCACTACGGCCGCTACTTGGCCCCAGCGCGCGTATACGACACATCCAAAGATCCACTCATTAAAATTTATCCTCCAGCTGCAAAACGCTTCCGAGTATAGGAAAAAAGGGCCAGCACTTGCGTGCTGGCCCTCTGTAGAATGTGCTGCCCTAGATGAGGGGCTGGTACTTACCCAGCGTATCTATGCGGCCCTTGTGGACTGCGTAGACCTCGAGCGTCTTACCCTTGTCCGTCTGGACAGCGACGAGCGTCCCGCCATTAAGGCCGGCCTTACGGGCTGTCCTGATGACATCCATCGACGCGTAGAGTTTGACTTCCAGCGCCTTGCCCTTCTCCTCGATGATGGTTTTACCCACCGGCTGCGGACAAGCAGCCTGCGTAGTCGAGGACAGCACCGCGGGTTTGACCGAGGTGACCGGGAGAGGATACCCCTTCTTGGGATTCTTCCCGTGCTCCTTGACCACTCGGAAGGCTTCGATGAGCGAGCCAATGGTGCCCGCATCGTCGATCGACTTTACGAGCACCACGTTGACGCCGTTGGAAAGCGACTGTCACTCACTCTCGAGAACGGGCAGACCATGTCGCTGCTTGCCGTCGGCAGTAAAGCAGGTGATCTGGCCGCGAGCGAGGACGCGTTTGGTGCGTTCCTCACGCGCAGCATCACGAGCTTCACGATCGATACGCTGCTGTTCTTCCTCGGCAGCCTGCTTGCGCTCCAGGTCGACGGCCATAAGGGCCTTTTCAGTGTACGTCAGCGTGTGTTCGCGGCCGAGAAATTCGGCAGCGAGGATCTTCATCCTGGTCAGCTTCCGCACGTCGAGAGGCTCATCGGAGGAGAACTTGGAGAACGGAATGACCTGTTCGACCTTGCCCTCCTTGCCGCGGCCCATCAGGGCAATGACGACATCGTCACCTGCTTTCGCCAAGGTGCCCACGCCGCTGTAGTTCTCCGACGCAAATTTCCAGAGCACGACACCCTGGACGGTCGAAACACTCATGAGCAAGAAGTCGAAATAGGTGAGCTTCTTGTCGCGGATGAGATGGAGGCCGAAGGCGGCAGTGCCGACCTCGAGCCGGCCAATCTCGATCTGGTGAGAGAAGGTATCCTTATTTGCAGTCGTACGGAACCCGGGGAAGTTGAAACGGCTTTCGGTTGCGGGCACTCTGGCCTCCTGTGGTTGGATTGACGGGTTATGTTGAAAAGGTACTGACTCTACGAACGGAAGTATTCTAACATATATAATATTGTTGTCAAATTTAGCCTCGTACACAAAAAACATAGAAGGCGAGTGGTATACTACCCTTATGGCATACGATTTTAAACCGTTCGATGCAAAGATTAAACAGATTGGAGAGCACCTCACTCAGGAATTGGCGGGTGTACGCACGGGGCGCGCGGCAATTGCCATTTTGGATGGCATACAGGTTGAAAGCTACGGTACGCGCATGCCGATAAATCAAGTCGCGAATATTTCAATAGAAGACGCACGCACGCTGCGTATTGCGCCGTGGGATGCGGCACAGACAAAAGAAATTGAGAAGGCTATTGTTGCGGCAAACCTCGGCATTTCTGTTGGCGCTGATGAAAAAGGCGTTCGCGTTTTCTTTCCTGAATTGACATCCGAGCGTCGTGTCACGTTGGTAAAGCTTGCGAAGGAGCGTATTGAAGAGAGCAAAACCAGCGTGCGTGTTGCGCGCGACGAAGTGTGGTCTGACATCCAAAAAAAGGAACGTGATGGCGAGATGCCCGAAGACGACAAGTTCCGCAATAAGGACGAAATGCAAAAAAAGGTTGATGCAGCGAATGCTTCGTTTGACGAAGCGCTTGCCCGGAAAGAAAAGGAAATCTCCGGCTAATATATGACGATCATCTTTTTTATTCTGATACTCGTCTCGCTTATCATCGTGCACGAGTTTGGGCATTTTATTATTGCAAAAGCATTTGGTATCCGTGTCGACGAATTTGGGATATTTTTCCCACCGCGAATTTTTGCAATCAAGTGGGGCGAGACGGAATATTCTCTCAACTGGCTGCCGTTTGGCGGGTTTGTAAGGATCTTTGGTGAAGACGGTGAAGAGCTGGAGCAAGAACCTGCGCAGCAGCCTCTCGACGAAACTAACGTTTCGCGAGCCGGCTCTGCTCCGGCATCCTTTGCCGCCGTGTCGAAATGGAAACAAGCCGCAGTCATAGTTGCGGGAATTATTTTCAATTTGTTATTTGCGTGGGTGTTGCTGACTGCCGGTTATATGTACGGCATTCCGACATCCGCCAACCACGAGGGTGTTGGTACGGTACAACATGTGCAGGCAACTATTGTTGGTATTTTGCCAGGGAGCCCCGCAGACAAGGCAGGCCTCGAGGCGGGGGATACAATCGAATCGGTTATAACGGGTAACGCACAACTGCAGGCGAATGCCGATGCCGAGCAGGTTCAAGATTTTATTGCCGCGCATCAAAACGAAAGTATTGGCTTTACTGTCGAGCGCTATGGCAAGCAGGTAAATGCAATTGCTAGGCCGGTTGCGGGGCTAGCAAGCGATAAAAAGGTTGTTGGTATAGAACTTGGTGATGTCGGTATTCTCAAACTTCCACTGCCGCTCGCACTTGTGCAAGGCGCGTTGCTCGGAAAAGAAATCACTGTTTCAACTGCGGAAGGCCTCGCAACATTTTTTGCAGAAATATTCCATGGCACCGCCGACTTCGGCAGTGTAAGCGGCCCCATTGGTATCGTGAGCGCGGGTGGAACGGCGGTGCAGGAAGGATTTATTGCGACAATAATCCTCACGTCGCTTATCTCAATTAATCTCGCGATAATAAACCTCATCCCAATCCCTGGGCTCGACGGCGGCCGCCTGCTCTTTATCGTAATTGAGGCAATAACAAAAAAACCAATCTCCAAACGCATTTCACTTTCCCTCACGATAATTGGCTTTAGCCTCCTCATCCTGCTAATGCTTGTCGTGTCGTATCACGACATAGTGCACTTGGTACATCCGACAGCAATGTAAATAAAAAAGAAAACCGCCCCGTACCATTTCTGGTGGGGCGGCTGGTAGCGGCGTTGTTTATTTCTTAGGCTTGTGATGGGTCATGGTTCGCTTCTTCCCATCCTTATACTTGAAGAGTTCGACCTCGCGGCCGTTCCCACCGCTTTCGATGTTCCAGCCCGCAGCCAGGAGGCGATCGAGCTGCCCGTCGCCGGTAGACGATGTCTTCGGAACCTGCTGTTCCGTAGGAAGGGCTTCGACCTTCGTGCTTTTCGCGAACGAGATTAGGAGGACCTCCCCTGTCTGCGGCTGTTCGAGGGGCAGGATGATCAACCCGTCCTTCTGCTCCATGCCGACGTCCGGCAGAATCTTGAGCTTATGGCTCGCCGGCTCGGTGGTGGGCCGCAGGTCGATGTGATGATAGCACCGACCGTCAGCAAAGCGTTTCAGACAGATTTCGATTTCCGCCCGAATCTTCTTGCCGCAGTACTCCATCGGCCTATCAGCATGCACGAAGACGTTGATGATGTTCTTAGGGCTGATGACGCGCCCGAACTGGACGTACCAGAAGTCCTCGAAGCTGCCTTGACGGCAATAGGATTCGGTCGGGATCTTCATCTCCACGACACCTCCTTTCCACACCGTCGTACGTTCAACGATTGTGTTGGGGGTATGTGGCACCGATACTACTGTATCGGTTGTTTGAACTGACATAGAACGCTCCATCAATGGCCCCGTATGGGGCAGAAAACCCTTTCGGGCGAGATGGACTTTTTGAAGGTCCGTTTCAATTTATATCATGATATATAAATAAGTCAATATAATGGTGAAGGGCGAAAAAACCTTTTTGCATCGGGCTAGATTAGCCAGTACAATGGCTTGCATGAAGCAGTCCCAACTCTTTACAAAAACACGCCGCGAAGCACCGAAGGATGAAGTTGCAAAGAACGCCCAACTCTTAATTCGCGCAGGATACGTTCACAAGGAAATGGCGGGAGTATACGATTTGTTGCCGCTCGGTTTACGGACGTTTGAGAAGGTAGTAAATATTATCCGTGAAGAGATGAATAAAATAGGCGGTGTCGAATTGCACCTCTCTGCGCTACAAAACTCCGAGTCATGGCAGAAGACCGGCCGATGGTCGGAAGAAAATGTTGACTCGTGGTTTAAAACAAAATTAAAAAATGGCGCAGAGTTGGGGCTTGGTTTTACACATGAAGAGCCTCTTACCGCACTGATGACTGAACAGATTTCTTCGTACAAAGATCTGCCGGTGTATGCGTACCAGTTCCAGACAAAATTTAGAAACGAAGAGCGCGCAAAGTCCGGCCTTATGCGTACGCGCGAGTTCGTGATGAAGGATCTCTATTCGTTTGCAAAAGATGAAGCCGAACATCAGAAGTTTTATGAGCAGGCATCGGATGCGTATGTCCGCATTTTTGAACGTGTAGGTTTGGGGAATGCGACATATAAAACATTTGCCTCGGGCGGTTCGTTCAGCACATACAGCCATGAGTTCCAAACGGTGTGTGACGCCGGCGAAGATACCATTTATATAGACGATGAGAAAAAGATTGCTCTTAATAAAGAGGTTTACGAGGACGAAGAAGTCTACAAAACAACGGGTGTTGTGAAGGGCAATTTGCGTGAAGCAAAAGCAGTTGAAGTGGGGAATATTTTTACCCTCGGAACTAGATTTTCCGATGCGCTGGGCTTGTCGTATACAACTGAAGAGGGGAAGAAGGCCCCTGTGTTTATGGGCTGCTATGGTATTGGTCCGGCCCGTTTGATGGCAACGGTTGCAGAACTCATGTCGGATGATAAAGGTCTTGTCTGGCCGGAAAGCATCGCGCCATTCCGCGTGCATTTGATTGAAATTGCAAGTGAAAATGATGAAGTGAAACAGGAAGCAGCTGAGCTGTATCGTGAGTTGGGGCAGGCTGGCATAGAGGTGCTGTGGGACGATAGGGACGCACGTGCGGGCGAGAAATTTGCTGACAGCGAGTTGATGGGTATCCCGCTCCGCATTGTCGTGTCGGAAAAAACACTGGCCGCGGGCAAGTTCGAGTGCGTGCACCGGGCGAGCGGCAAGACCGAACACAAGAGCATTACCGAGCTGATAGGACACCTGACTGCATGAGCAAATTTACGGATAGATTTTTACCCCTATTTTCAAATGATGTCGGTATAGATCTCGGCACGGCTAACACGCTTGTGTATTTGCGCGGCAAAGGAATTGTTGTAAACGAGCCGTCTGTGGTGGCCGTCAATCAAAAAACGAATCAGGTTGTTGCGGTTGGCCGCGCCGCAAAAGACATGTTGGGAAGAACGCCGGGGCACTTAACTGCAGTGCGCCCACTTGTTGATGGTGTGGTTTCTGACTTCGAAGCAACCGAAGAAATGATTGCGTATTTGATAAACCAAGCGCAGGGTGTATCGCGCAAAATGCTCGGGCCGCGTGCAGTGATTGGCGTGCCTGCAGGCATCACCAACGTCGAGATGCGTGCCGTAAAAGATGCCGCACAAAATGCCGGTGCACGTGAAGTGCATATAGTAGAGGAGCCTATAGCTGCGGCACTTGGCGTGCGCATGCCAATTCGTGAGGCGGTGGGCAGCATGATAGTCGACATCGGTGGCGGCACGGTCGACATTGCGGTGCTTTCCTTGGGCGGTATCGTGCGCGCAAAAAATCTGCGAAGTGCGGGCGACAAGTTAAACCAAGATATTATTTCATACGTACGTTCCGAATTTAAAATTTTGATAGGCGAAAAAACAGCCGAGGAAGTAAAGATGTCGATAGGCTCGGTCATCGAAGGAAGCGGGAATACGCAGGCCGTTGTACGCGGCCGCGATTTGATAATCGGCCTGCCACGCGAAATTATTTTGACCGATCAGGATATTCGTGAGGCTATTTCGCAATCAATAGACACGCTTATAGACTCCGTCCGCGAAGTGCTCGAAACCACGCCACCCGAAATCCTTTCCGATGTCATGCGCTCGGGCATTACGCTCGTTGGTGGAGGTGCACTATTAAAAGGCTTGGACGAATTACTATCACAATGGCTGAAAGTTCCAGTCATGGTTGCCGACGACCCGCTGACTGCTGTTGCACGCGGCACCGGCGTTATTTTGGAAAATCTAGGGTTGCATCAGGACTTGTTGCTTGAATATGGCGAGGACTTCTAATCCGCTTGGTAACAATCGCCGCGCGGGCGGCGGATGGTTTTCGTTCCGTACATTTGTATACCTCGTAGCTTTTATTGTGCTCCTTTTTGCCGCAGTACAGTGGCGCTCGTGGTTTAGCGGGGCGGCGTGGGCCGTGATGGCGCCGATTGAACAGGCACGTATCAGTGTGGATGCATCCGACAACCAGCGGTTGCGTGCCGAACTTGCATCGACGACCGCGCTCGTTGCCGATAGAAATGCGCTCTATCAGGAAAATTTGGAATTAAAAGCGCGGCTTTCACGCGATGCCAGCATCCAAACTATTTTGGCCGGTGTATTGATGCGCCCGCCCGCAACGCCATACGACACATTGATGGTGGATGCAGGGAGTGCTGAAGGTGTCGCACAAAATATGCTTGTTTCGGCTGGCGGCACGACGCTCATTGGTAGCGTCGATGCAGTCTATGCACATACGTCGCGTGTCATTCTTTTTTCCGCACCAGGGCAGACATATCAAGTATTATTGCAAGGCTCGGTACCGGTTGAAATGCAGGGGCAGGGCGCGGGCTCGCTTGTGGGCCAAGTGCCGGCAGGGACACCCGTGGCGGTGGGCGATGCCCTGTTGTTCCCTGGTATTGCAAGTGGCTTCGCCGGCAGCGTGTCATCCATACAGGCAAGCGCTGGCGCATCGTTTGAAACACTCTACGCGCGGCTACCGGTCGACCCGCTCTCGCTGCAATTTGTAGAAATTCAAAAGATTTCCTATGCGCACTAATGAGCGATTCATTCTTGTAGTCGCGGTACTTTTATTTGTCGCAGGGCTTGTATACGCGTGGTGGCCTCTGGCATTTTTAGGCCTTTTATTGGCCGCCGTATGTGGCTGGTGGCTGCTCGCCCTTCCACTGGCATTCCTGCTCGACTCGGTATTTGGTACGCCGGTGGGTTTTTTACACTGGATTGCCTTCCCGTTTACATTTCTAATTTTGATAGTAGTTGTCGTGCGAGCCCTCAGTATTCGCCATCTGCGTTGAGTGTCGGTATACTGTGCACATGCAGTTTTTCGGGATACGAAAGAAGAGCAAACTCACGACCGAAATCAACCCTGACGAAATTTTAATTGATGCTTCCAACGTTGCCGAGTTCGACCGCGACCAGTTTGAGGGGAGGATAGAGCGCCCGCTCGGACGCCGCTCCATTTATATGGCGGGTGGCTTGATGGCACTGTTGTTTGTGGCGTACGTTGCGCGTGCGAGCGACCTTCAGCTGGTGAACGGGCCGGCATATGCGCTGCAGGCAAAGGAAAATCAACTGTCACAAAAAGTTATTTTTGCCGACCGCGGAATCCTCGAGGATAGAAACGGCACACCGCTTGCATACAATGAGCGTGCATCCGTCGATGATGATTTTGCGCAGCGTGCATACGATGGCGCCCCAGGGCTGGCACATGTTGTCGGCTACGTGCAGCCGCCTGCAAAAGATTCTACGGGTACCTATTACCGTGATGCATTTACTGGGCTCGATGGCGCGGAAAAGGCATTTGATTCGCAACTGGCAGGGACAAACGGTTTGAAATTATCGGAGACCGACGCGAAGGGAAAAGTGGTTTCGGAAAGCGTAATACAACCACCGGTTGCGGGGCAGACGCTGAAGCTTTCAATCGACGCGAATGTTACAAGCGGGTTGTATAACATCCTCGCCGAGCGCGCGACAGCGGCCCACGCTGTTGGTGCCGCGGGCGTGATTATGAACGTTAAGACGGGAGAAATTTTGGCGATGACGAGCTACCCCGAATATTCGTCAACTGCGATGGAGACGGGCGACTCCGCGGCGATAGCTTCATACAACAGCAACCCGAGTCAGCCGTTTTTGGATCGTGCCACAGACGGTTTGTATGCACCGGGCTCCATTATCAAACCCATCATGGCCGCGGCAGGTTTGCAGGAAGGTGTCATTACACCAAGCACGCTCATCACATCGACAGGGCAGATAAGCGTGCCCAACCCATACGACCCCGCGCACCCAAGTATTTTTAAAGACTGGCGTGTTAATGGTGTTATGACCGTACGCGACGCACTTGCGGTATCGTCGGACGTGTTCTTTTACGAAGTCGGTGGCGGATATCAAAACCAACCAGGCCTCGGCATTTCAAATATAGATAAATATTTTGCAATGTTCGGATACGGAAAGGATGCGGGGTTGCCTGGGTTTAGCGAACAGGCAGGTACTATCCCGACGCCGGCGTGGAAAGCGGTAAATTTCCCTGCAGACCCAACGTGGCGGCTGGGTGACACGTACCACACGGCGATAGGGCAGTACGGCATGCAGATAACACCGCTCCAAGCCGTGCGCGAAGCATCGGCCATTGCAAACGGTGGCACGTTGCTCACGCCAAGCCTTGTCGCAAGCACGACACCAAAGGGAACAAAACTCCCCATTGATCCGCAGAATTTGGAAGTCGTACGTGAGGGCATGCGCGAGGGCGTGCAGACGGGCATTTCAACAGCAGTTAATTTTCCGTTCGTCGCAGTCGCGGCAAAAACCGGTACCGCACAAATTGGTTTGCACAACGAATATGAGAACGCGTGGATGATTGGGTTCTGGCCCTACAACGACCCGCAGTACGCGTACGCAGTTGTGCTGGACCGGTTGCCGTCGGGTACCACGGTTGGCGGGGCATCGGTTATGTACGACTTCTTTACGTGGATGGAGGCAAACGACCCGCAGTATCTCCAGTAGGGTTCCGGAGGACTGACCTCCGCGAACCGCGGAGGTCAGTCCTCCGGAGAGGTTTTGACTTCCGGAGGAATCCGGCTATACTTTGGTACTTATGGCAGAAGAACTTATCTCACAGGAAAAATTTGAAGAGCTTAAAAAAGAGTTGGAATTCCTCCACACGACTCGCCGCAAGGAAGTAGCCGAACAGCTCGAGTACGCTCGCTCGCTCGGTGACTTGTCTGAAAATGCTGAATATCAAGAAGCCCGCGAAATGCAGGCAGCCGTTGAAGAGCGTGTGCAAAAGCTCGAGGCAATAATGAAGAATGCCAAAATCGTGCACGCAGGCAAAAGCGATGTTGTTGGCATGGGTGGCAATGTCACCGTGCAGAAGGTAGGGGCAGACGAAAAGCACACATACATCATCGTTGGCGCGGAAGAAGCTGATATGCTCGCAGGTAAAATTTCGTACCACTCGCCACTCGGTAATGCACTCCTCGGTAAAAAGAAAGGAGATGAGTTTTCCTTCCACACCCCAAAAGGCACACAGAAATACAAAATTCTTAAGGTAGAATAGCCCTATGTTTTGGGCAGATAGGATAGCGGGGGAAATAGTCGAGAGGTTTGGAAAGACCAAGCCTATAATTATTCGTGATGAAAAAACGCCCTCTGGGCGCGTGCATGTGGGAAGTATGCGCGGTGTTGCTATACATGGGGTGATACATGAGGCTTTGGATGAGGAGGGCGTTTCAAATGTCTTTAAATATGAGTTCAACGATATGGACCCAATGGACGGGTTCCCCGAATATCTTCCTGAAGAATTTCGCCAGTATATGGGCAAGCCGCTACGTGCAATACCGAGTCCAGAGCCTGGGTTTGATAACTTTGCTGAATATTTTGCAGAAGAATTTAAAATAGTGATTGCGAAGGCTGGATTTACTCCGGAGTTTTATAACGCTAGTGATTTATATTTTTCAGGCAAGATGGATGAGGTCATCCGAATGGCACTTAATCATGCTGCGGAGATACGAAAGATTTATCGCGAGGTATCAGGTTCCGTAAAAGCTGATGATTGGTATCCACTCGCTGTTATCTGCGAACATTGCGGCAATGTAGGCACAACAAAAGTATATGCATGGGATGGTGAAATGGTTTCGTACCGTTGTGAACCCGCTATGGTGAAGTGGGCGCAGGGCTGTGGACATGAAGGAAAAATTTCTCCATTTGGAGGCAATGCAAAGTTTCCATTCAAGGTAGATTGGCCTGCCAAATGGAAAGTTGTTGGTGTTATGGTAGAGGGTGGGGGTAAAGACCATTCTACAAAAGGCGGCACGCGCGATGTTGCTGCGCATATTGCTAACGAGGTGTTTGCATGTGAGACGCCATTTAACATCCCGTATGAATTTTTGCTCGTTGGTGGGAAAAAGATGTCGTCCTCAAAAGGCCGCGGCTCGAGCGCGCGTGAAATTTCTGAACTTGTGCCATCAAAAATATTCCGCCTCGCACTTATTGGTAAAGATTTTAGCCAGCAATTTAACTTTGACCCTGAAGGCGACACTATTCCCGTGCTGTACGACCTCTATGACAAACTTGCGCTTGGGTATCGCGAAACAAAGGATGATGATTATGCGCGCTTGTTTGAATTTATCCATCCGGAGAGAAAGCTGCCGCCGGAGGATGTTTTTTTACCGCGCTTTTCACAAATTGCGTTCTTGACGCAAATGCCTCACCTAAAAATTGAAGAAGAAGCCGCGCGCTTGAAGGGTGCACCGCTCACAGATGCCGACATGCAAGAGCTTTCGGAGCGTGCCGAATATGCCCAGTACTGGATACAGCAATGTGCACCGGAGAAATTTGTCTTTACGCTGCAGCAAACTCTGCCCGATGCCGCAAAAGATCTGTCCCATGCGCAAAGACAAGCCCTTAAAGTCGTATATAACTTCATCGAGAATGCCGACGGCATGCCAAGCGGGGAAGATATCCAGCAAAAGCTTCATAGTATTAAAGAAGAGATGTCCATTCAGCCTTCGGAACTCTTTAGCGCGCTCTACCTCGCATTCCTCGGTAAAACCTACGGCCCAAAAGTTGGCTGGTTCCTCTCCGTTCTCGATAAAAACTTCGTTCTCAAACGTTTGGAAGAAGCTTCCAATTAAATACACAAGATACACAAGTAATCCTCCGAAAAAACGTCGGAGGATTCTTCATTTTTGTGGATAACTTTATGCGAGGGAGTGGGGGAGGGTGGCATATACTGGTATGTAGTGGGACAAAGTGGGATGTCTCGAAATACCATGCTTATCGGCGAATATCTACACACTCTTGATGCGAAGAAGCGACTTAGTTTGCCAGCGAAATTTCGCAAGGAAGTCGGACGCAAGGTTGTGATTACGCGAGGCCTCGATGCATGTTTGTTTATGTTCCCTGAAAAAACGTGGAATAAAATTGCAGAAAAACTTTCAAGCCTGCCGTTTGGCCAGAGCGACACCCGTGGCATGAGCCGTTTTATTCTCTCGGGTGCCGTCGAGACAGAGGTGGACAGCGCTGGCCGTATCCTGATGCCGGACTTCCTCAAAGACTTCGCCGACCTGCGTTCGCGCGTGGTGTTGGCCGGAGTTTCGGACCGCATCGAAATCTGGAATGAGAAGACGTGGGAAGAATATAAGCGCCGTATTGAAAAAGGCGCCGACCAGATGGCTGAAAAGCTGGGCGATTTAGGAATCTTGTAATATGTCTGTACTTTCCCTTACTGCTGCTCGTGTGAACAATCGCCTCAATCTTCGAGAGGAGGGTGATTCTCTACGTGAGCGGCAGCAAGCGAAGGTACGCGTAGGCTCCCACACAAGTGTTCTACTTAAAGAAGTACTCGCGCAGCTTCAAATTAAAGATGGGGAGCAGGTGGTTGATGCAACTGCAGGACAAGGCGGACATAGTGTCGCTATTTTAGAGAGCACACATAACACAAAAGTGCTTGCACTAGATGCCGACCCTGTTGCAGTTGAAATAGCGAGAACATGCTTGGCGCAGTTTGGTGAGCGTGCAGAAGTGGTTGAAAGTAATTTTGGCGAGCTGGAAAAAGTTTTGCACCACAAGGGCCTCAAAACTATTGATAAGGCATTGTTTGATTTGGGATGGAACTCCGGCCAGCTCGGCGACGGCAGGGGATTTTCGTTTTTGGTGGACGAACCTCTCAACATGAGCTATGGCACAAAGTCGGCATCGGGTTTTACCGCGGCACAAGCATTAAACGAATGGGATGAAGAAACTCTTGCAAACGTGTTTTACGGATACGGAGAAGAGCGATTTTCGCGCCGCATTGCAAAAGCAATTGTTGAACGCCGTGAAGTACAGCCGATACAAACAACGCTCGAACTTGTCGAGATAATCCGCGACAGCACGCCGAGCTTGTACCACCGTGGCCGCCTCCATTTTGCAACCCGCACGTTCCAAGCACTCCGCATGGCGGTTAATGACGAACTAGGAATGATACAGAAAGGTGTGACTGCCGCATGGGAGCACGTGGCAGTTGGCGGGCGTGTTGCGGTTATCAGCTTCCATAGCGTTGAGGACCGCGCAGTTAAGCGATTGTTTGCTGATTTTGTAAAACAAGGCGGACGGCTTGTCGTGAAGAAGCCACTTGTTGCAGAGCGGGCCGAAATTACCGAAAACCCCCGCTCACGCAGCGCAAAACTCCGTGTTATTGAGAAGACGAAATAAAAGTATCATGACTTCCGCAAAACGAATCGCACTCTATCAGCTCTACCTTTCACGAAGCATCGCCCTGCTTGTGTGCGTATGCGTGATATCCGTCTTTTTATACTGTGTCTTTTTGATGCTTGCCGTCGAACATACGGCTGCGCGTACGGCGCTCCAAAACAATATAGATGACATCACGCTCCAATTGAGCGCGCAGGAAACCTCGTACTTAAGCGACATGCAAAAACTTACACCCGAATATGCGACAGCGGAGGGCTATGTCGTGCCAGCGACGGTAACACCGGTCTTTGCAAGCAACGACGGCAACCCGCTCTCGTTTAAATAAGTGGTATCCTGATTTCTGTGCGGTCCCCTTTAAGTAATGAATAAAAGGTTTCTTAGTCGAGCCCGGATGCTGACGCTATTGTGTATAGCGGTTGCACTCGTGCTCATTGGCCGGCTCTATTATCTGCAGATTATGGAAGGCGGGGCATACACCGAGCGCGCAAATGCACAATTTATTTTGCCCGCGAGCCCGCTGCTTGATCGAGGCCTTATTTACCTCACAGACAACACAGGTGCTGAAATTGCCGCAGCGATAATCAAGGATGGATTCTCCATTGCAGTTAATCCGACAAAAGTAACAGATGCGCCCACGCTTTGTGCGGCGGTTGAAAAAGTCGCACCTGATCTTTCGGATACTGATTGTATTGCAAAAGCAACAAAGCAGGGAACGGAGTATCAGGTGCTTGCTCAACACTTAAGCAGCGATGCCGGTACGAGTTTAGAAGCCGCACAATTGTCCGGGCTCATCATCGAGGAAGACCGCTGGCGGGACTATCCTGGCGGCTCTTTGGCCGCGCAGGAAATCGGGTTCGTGGCATATGACAATAACAATACGCAGGAAGGGCAGTATGGTTTGGAAAAAGAATATAACTCGACGCTTGAACGCACGGATGACGACTTGTACACAAACTTTTTCGTCCAATTGTTCGGCGGCGTAAAATCGCTCATTGAGGGTGCACCGCAGGAAGGTGATTTGATAACTACCATCGACCCAAATGTACAGAGCGAGCTCGAACAAGCGCTTGTTGCATATGATGCAACGTGGCACCCGCAAATTGCGGGCGGGATTATCATGAACCCGCAGAACGGCGAAATATACGCGATGGCGGTGTCTCCAACGTTTGACCTCAATTCGTTTAACACCCAAACCGACCCGCTTATTTATGCGAACGCCATGGTGCAAAACGATTATGAAATGGGTTCGATTATAAAACCATTGACAATGGCGGCAGGCCTTGACTCAGGCTCCATTACTGAAGGCGAGACATACGACGACACCGGCTGCATCACCGTTGATACCAAAAAAATCTGTAACTACGACTTTGTGGCGCGCGGTGTCATACCTATGCAGCAAATTTTGAGCCAGTCGCTCAACGTCGGCGCATCGTTTGTTGCGACACAGATGGGCTCTACAACCATGCGTAATTATTTTCTGGATCATTACAACTTGGGGAGTACCACGGGTATAGATTTGCCGGGCGAAGTGTCGGGTATCGTCAATAACCTACAAAGCCCGCGGCAGGTCGAATATGACACCGCATCGTTCGGACAGGGTATTGCGATGACACCAATCACGACCATTCGTGCCCTCGCAGTGCTCGCAAACGGAGGGTATCTTGTTACGCCGCACCTCGTCCGTGCTATTCGCTACACAACCGGTATCACACAAAACCTCACATATCCGAAGGTGGGCCCGGAGCTGAAGCCCGAAACGGAAACCACCATACAACGCATGCTGACAACCGTTGTTGACCAGGCGTTTGCTGCGGGTATGAGCTTTCCGCATTACAGCTTGGCCGCAAAGACCGGCACGGCCCAGATTGCCAACCCTGCCGGTGGCGGCTACTATACTGACAAGTATCTGCACAGTTATTTCGGCTTTTTCCCTTCCTACAATGCAAAATACATCATTTTCCTCTTTGGGTACGAACCGGTCGGGGCACCCTATTCTTCTGAGACGTGGGGCACAACCTTCCATCAAATCGTCCAGTTTCTTATTA
>Ga0206876_1035_pt1 | contig 37633 bp, 21 predicted proteins | sample Alteio_BWOrgCont_10_FD_152619 | JGI IMG/M metagenome (GOLD analysis project Ga0206876, IMG submission 152619) | Enriched cells from forest soil in Barre Woods Harvard Forest LTER site, Petersham, Massachusetts, United States -... | ecosystem: Environmental > Terrestrial > Soil > Temperate forest >...
GACAGGCGAGAAGCGCTCCGTGTCTTGAACGCCAAACACGAGGCGCAGGAGAATCCGTCCATCAATCTCCAGATCGCCCGAGCTTACATGAACGTGGCCGACGAGAATTACGCCAAGCGCACCTGGGGAGATGTTTTACGGCACATTGTCAACGGTTACAAAGTCGGGTGTGAGAGTAATCGTCGGTGGCTGATTGCTGAGAAAGACCAAGCGTACGATTTGATCCGCTATAAACCAGTGGGTGAAACGAGAGGGGAAGACTTCAAGGCCGTGCTCGCGGCGGGTACGGTTTCAACAAATGTTTATCTTCGTCGCATGCAGAATTATGCAATCGGCATGAATTGGCTGTTGATGCCAGTTCTCCCCAAGAAACTTTTTGATGCACCGGAATATGGAGACAAACGGGCGATCACCCAGTTTGAGCACGAACGTATTCTTGCTCGAGAGACGAATCCCGAGCGGCGGGCGTTTTACGAACTCATTTGGTACGTCGGCGGCTCACAGGGCGATATTGCCAAGCTCCGTGCCGAGGACATTGACAAGGTCAGTCAGGTGATTTCCTTCGAGCGGCTCAAAACGCGTTGGCGCAAGCTCCGTCCGCCGTCACTCAAGTACGGAGAGGCTGTGGAGCGTCTGCTGAAACAACTACCTCAGGAAGGATTTCTATTCCCCTATATGGCTATCGTACGATCCTGCGACAGGGCGACCGAGTTTAAGCAGCGGTGTGAGGGATTGGGAATCGAAGGCATAACGCTCCACAGTTACCGCTATGCTTGGGCTGAGCGAGCCAAGTCGTGTGGGTCCCTGAGCGCTACGCCATGGTGGCTCTGGGTCACAATTCCAAGGCAGTACATCGCGCCTATGCCAAACGCGCGGTGATGGAGGTTCCAAGTCTGGAAGATTTTGAACACCGGGTGGAAATCGAAAAAAGGAAGGCAGCTTAACTGCATCATGGGCCGCCGAATCAAAGTGGGAATAAATGAAGATACAAACCTTGACACATCATGACAGCGCAGGCACGCGTTGCCATTAATTAAGATGCCAGAGAGGTTGATTCACCTCGTGGGCATTCGACGCAGGCAATTCCTTGTAACCATTGTGAAACATAGCCTCGATTCGCATGAAGACCGGTTCATCGTGGACCGTAAATTGAAAAACGCCTACACCATCGGAGACCAAATAGATATAAGCTTGGATACGAGGAGTGGTGTAAAAGAGTTTCGCATCCGTAGTCCCTGGAACACTTTCCGATTCGCGTGTGAATGGAAACAAATGCCGTTCGCCGTGTTTGTCGAGCGTATCGATCGTTCCCGTTTCACAAGTTTCTTCGCTCAGAAATAATCGTCGGCTTGTTCTCGGCTCCGTCCAGCTGTCTTAGCAAAAAATGCTCTCTAGAAGTTATGCTTTAAAATAAGCAGCTAATTTTTCACCATCCGGTACGCCCAGGCCGGTGCAGCCGCTCCAGCCTTCCCTAGCCGAATAACCGATGGTGGAACCGGTGGGAAAATTATTTCCCTCGGTAATGCACCGCAGAAGTTGTGGATTGGAATAAAGCTCAGGCAGAAAAAATCCGAGTTTACGGCCTGCCCCTTGGTTGAGGAGAGCTGTTAGTGCGGCCCACAGTGGAACCGCAGCGCTCGTACCACCCCTGGTCACTTGTCTATTATTAACAAAAAGTGAGTAACCGGGTGATGCGTGCGCGGCGATGTCTGGAACCCCTCGTCCAGCGCGACCATTATCGATGTTTAGGGGGAGCTTGGCGCCTAGTTGAAAAGACGGAACAGTCGTATAGACGGTGCTGATTCCTCCCCCCGTTCCGATGAAGCCTTGTTTCCAAACAACTTCGCTCGCAATTTGGTCGCCCTCAACGGTGATAGTTGTTCCGCCGCATCCAATCGCATAGCATGACGAGGCCGGAAATTGAACATGTGCTCCGGTTCGCTCTCCGTTTGTGGCTAGATAATCGCCCGAGGGGACGAGCACCGTGATGCCGTGATTTTGTGCTGCGTCAAGAAATTGGCTGTCTATCGTAAGCCTGAGATCTCTATCCCAATTTGTTTCGGTATCTCCCCAGCTAATGGCAATAATGGTGGGACGGTGGATTGGGTCGCTAATCGCTTGGGAAATCGCGTCGGCGAGGCCTTTCTCCGAATTGGTTGTAAAATAAACAGTTAACGAAGCTCCTGGAGCCAATCCGCCGGCCACTTGAATATCTAACGCGACCTCGAAGTCGGCCTCACTATTGGTTAATGCATTTTTTCCGTTGAGAGCATCATCTACGACTGCGGTGTTAATCGTTGGTACCGGTAGATTCATCGCTGCAAACGCCTGTTGCAAATCGGTATCCTGGTAACCGCCGCCACATTCAATGAGCGCGATAGATTGCCCGGCGCCGCTTAAGTTCATGGGAAATCCGTACATTTGGCCCGCCTTATTCGGAAGAATGCTCGAAACTACCTCAGCTTGGCTCGCCGGTGTCATTGGGTGCCGTTGGCGGCTAATAATTGGCTGAGTATCCAGCCCAAGCACTGCTTCGACGCGCTCTTTAAGGTTTTTCGGCAAGTATAGCTTCCCCTTAAACGAACGAAAAGTCTGATCCCCTTCCTGATAGGTCCCGAGTTTGATTCTGAATGCTTTTTGGAGATTTGTCGCAGATCCGGTCAGATGAACCAGACGCCGTCCGGAATGTACTTTAGCGATTTTCAGCCCAGACTTTGTGGCGAATTTCCTAAGGAGAGAAACGTGATTAGCGTATTGCTGTTCACGCAGTGCGTGAATTTCTTCACGTTCGATCCAATTGGTTGGGGAACTCGTTGCCGGAACTCGGTCGATTGGAATATATTTTAAATAAATGCTTATCTCGATAATGTCTCGGCTTTTGACACGGCGATTCAAACGCGCATGAGTTGGACGCGCTCGTTTCTTGGACTTTAACGGAGTGACGATAGGATTCGTCTGTTTGGATTTGGACTTTGTCATACGCCCAATCGGTCTATTGTTAACCTGCTGGCGGGCCACTTTGGGCGTTAGGTTCAGGGAGCTTGGGGCACTGGAGGAACCAGCGCACGAGGCTTAGTTCGGTAAGGAGGGTTGAGCTGATCCTTTGACTTGAAATGGTTCTCCGCGGAGTCGCGAACACGACTGGGGAAATAGACATAATTGTGGGTTCCTTCAGCCTCGTCGGAATACTCCACTTCCGAGGTAAAGGGATTGTAGACTTGGATTTGGACGATTGCGCGGTTGGACAGGGCCACATAGTCCTCCAAGATGTATCGGCTCACCTTCGCTTCAGTTGCGTCGCCAACGATTACGCGACAGGAAATCAAGAACATAGGAAGATTTTTGTCTCGATCATACCATCTGATTTGATTCAGGACTTTTTCAATGGTGACGAATTTGGCAATGACATTCACGTAATTAGTTGAAAGCGTGCTGGCCGAACCGCCCCCGCTGTTTGTTGAGCTCGTCTGGGTTTGCCCTTGGGTCTGATTAGTGCTTTGGCCATTAACATTAATAGTTATGCCACTGCTAGAACCGGCAGTTCCCGAAAGGGATGTTGTGGTTTTATCAGCATTTGTATTTCCAGCGTTAGCGGTCTGTATTGCATTCAGGGTGTACTGAGGGGCGAGAGTTCCAGATATGGACTCCATAAAAGTCGAAGCTGTCGTTAGGATAGCTAACCCGTCTGTTACGCTCTGCATATCCATCTGCATTTGCTGTAGTTGCGAGCTAAAGCCTTGAAGCATAGTTTTGTTTTTGCCTGTCAGACCTGCTAACTTCAAATCTTGCGTGACCTCTTTAGCAACGGTTGTAAGCTTTACCTGTAAGTCAACTGGTCGAATTTTGTCGGGGCCCGAGGGAAGAGTAAGAGCTTTATTAAGCTCCGAAATATTGTTGTTTAGTTCTTGAACTCTGCTCAATAAGCTGTCGTGATTCGTATTATCGTAACCAGCTACGGTATCATCACCTTCGATGTCCTGTTCGGTCATCCAGCTTTGGGTGAAATCGAAAACACGGCAGTTTTGCCTTCGCAGTCGAGTCGAAAGCATCGCATTGATGGTTGGTTGATCCAGTCCTAGGCTTCCCTGACTGATCGTTGCGCTGGAGTGAAAGGTATTCGCTAGTGTTATCATTCCGCTTATAGCCTGCATGATGAGGCCGATCTGTGTGGCATCTGCGCCTATTCCCGAAAGTGCGGGCACAGACGGCAATGCGGCGGTGCTGGATGATGTACTACTCCCCGATGTGCTGGCTGCCGCTGCAAACGGTGCCAATGTGGCGTCCGTTCCTGGAGCCTTCTCGATCATTTGGAGAGTTTGTTGATATTGGGTTAAGGTCTTCATGTCGGAGGTAGCGATTGTTCCGTCGATGGACACAGTAAACTCAGCCATTTTATCGTTAAGATTTTTAAGCAAGCGCCTTAATTCAAACAAATTGGCCACGTCGGTTGAGGTAAACGGCTCGGCGAAAAAAAAGGCAGGCTTTTGGCTCGAGACTTTCGCCGTTATGAAATGGCATGTTGTGACGTCAGACACCAGGTGATCCATAGCGTCGGCTATACCATTAAATGTGAGCACTTTCGCTTCGCTTTGGAGACCTGAAGAGTTTGCACCCTGATTTGCAGATCCTCCTGAGTTACCATTGGCGCCGCTAGTGTTTGCAGTGCTTCCACCGGAGGAAGGGGTACTCGTTTGTTGGGCATTCAACTTTCCAAACAAGGCCAAACATATGACGAAACATATTGAGAGGCGCTTCATATTTATGATGTAACTAAATGTTGCGCTGCGGATTGTTCGGGTTGCTTCAGCGAGCGATAGCGACAGTCCATCCCTTGTCAAGCCTCCGTAGCAGTACGCGACCCGGCTCGAAGAAATACGGCGCATCTACTTGTCGCGCCATCTAAGCATTTATCAAAGCGAAACTCGGTGGTGTCACGAGCCATTCTGGTCGAAATTTTGAGTGGTCGATTGGTATTGGTTTTACCGAAACTCGAGGCTTTTGCACTTGAGCGATATTCGAAGGATAACTTAAAATTATCCACGGACATGACCGATTCTCTTTCGTCGTCGGACTTGCTCTGCAAGCCCCTTTTTGAGGCAGCCGCGCAAACCATCGTTGGCGCGATCAGTGGATAACTGAAGGCCATGAAACATCAGTTTGAAGACGGAGGGGTACTCATTTGCTGCTCTATCCAAGTAACCACTAAATCAGGATGTTCTCCGTGATGTCCGCCCTGGATCACTTCTGTCGAGTAATTTGTGCAATGCTCTGATTTCAAAAAATCGACTGCATTCTGGTTTTGCACCGGAATGTCCGGTAGATCTTGAGAGCCCCAGATAAGTTTAATGGGTTTTTCATGCCATCCGGAAATATCTAGGCCGTAATACTGCCCCGCGAAATTTCCACTCTGGAGGAAGAGACCTTTAAAGAAATCGGGCCGAGTTGTTCCGAGATACCAAACGGCATACCCTCCTCCACTCACTCCACTCATAAACACATTTCCCTTGTCGTACTGAAGATTGTCCTTTATCCAATTCAGGCAATCTTTGAAATAGGGTGCGTCATCGGGAATGTGCATTAAACGAACCGCTGACAAAAAAGTTGGGCAAACGATGGTGAAATGATGTTGTTGGGCTAGAGCGATCCATCTTTGGATTTCTTTGGGGCCAGAGCTTCCGTTACCGTGGGCCATGACCAATAACGGGCGATTGGCGATTCCTCCCTGGGGGAAAACGGCCATTTCATTGATGATCTTTTTCTCGCCGAGGGTGACAATGACAACGCCATTTGATTGCAAGAGTGGTTGGTCATCCGCCTTGGAAATCTGAGAAATAATGAAAAATACAAACAGAGCCAAGCACTTATGAATTCTCATGGAGGAGTGGGCTGTTGTTCAAGCTGGCGGCAATCAAGATCAGAGACAGCCGAGTGGAATAAACTCCACGCAGTCAGAGGCAATAGTTCAGCGAAAAGTGGGCGTAAGACGAATAAAGCTTTTTAAGATTGAGGCGGGTATGCACCGGAGATACCATTCGGTTGCTCTTTCAACAAGACCGTTATGCCGCGAAATGCCAACCGCACCGTCCCCCTCTCATGGATCATCGCCCTCGTCGTCATTGTCGCTCTCGCCGGGGGGGGCATTTATTCGCTGCGATCCTTCCTCGCCGATCCTTATCGGGGCATTCCTGAATTGCCGGTGGCCCAATATGTGGACAACTCCCTGAGCTTACGTGGAAACGCCTACAAGGTGACCGGGAAAGTGGAAAACCAACTCGGCTGGTCAGACAAAGCGGGAAGGCTTTTTTCTTTCGAGTCTGAATCCGACGGAAAAACCTTTCATGTCGGCATTCTGTTGCCATCCGACCTGAACGAAGTGAATGTCCAAAAGGGGCAGAGCTTTGAAATCAAGGTCAAGGTCGTGGACAATGGTCTCCTCCAAGCTGAGCAAATTCGGAAAGCCTGAAGTATGAGAAAACTTCCTTGGCTCACTTTTGCCTTTTCCTGGTTGGTAGTTACAGCGGTGTTGCTTCATGCCGACATCACGCCAACACCAAACTCAACTACGCAACCGCTCCCTACGGCACCTCAGCCGGCCAATACCAATGCTGCTCCTGCTGACGGTGGCCCTGTTGTGGACGATAAAACCAAAGCGGACGCTAAGAGCCTTCTGCCTACTTTCGATCCCAAGACCGAAACGGTGGCGTGGGATGGAGGAACATGGAAGGTGGAAAACAATCGCCTGTTTCGCAGTCAATTTGTCAAATACCTCAACGATCCGGAAGAGACGGACCAAGCCAGCACTCAGTACCAAGGTATTCTAGTAAAAATTCAACAATTGTTGGCCCCGGGGCAGGCGACGAATGAGAACGTGGATCAAGCGTGGAAGTTGCTGTTTGAGGCAGCCAAGTATCGGGCTGACAGCCAGCTTTGCAATGACATCGCTGACGCGGTCTACGCCTCCTGGCAATGCAAAAGTGAGCAGACTCATTTGGCCGCAGCCAATGAATCCATCCGAAGCGAAGAGAAAGACATCGCGTGGAACATGGAGCAGTCGGTTAGCCAGGATAATTTATTCGCTGCTCCGTCGGGCAAGGACGATGTGGCGCGATCCACAATGGAGGATGAGCAATTAAAACGCGAAATCCGGCTTAAACCGGATCAACAGCGTTTAGTCGAACTGGAAGCACAGAGTAAAGCCAACTCGGTGAAGCTGGAAGCCTCCGAACTCCAGGCCAAAATTCAATTCCAGACCATGATCGTGCAAATGTTTTTCCAACGTCGATTTGAACACGACCTCATCGCGTGCGATTTTTATCAGGCCATTTTTGGCGATGGCGACCAAAAGCTTCTTTTGGGAGAGCAAATCAAGGCCATGCTCACAAGTTCGTCCGGCATCGATCCTACGGTTTCTGTCGTTAGTTCGTTGACCCATGAGGCCATTCAAAATGTGAATGATGGAATCGACGCCTACTTATTCATGATGAAGAAGGGGGAACTGGATGGTGCTACAGAAAGATTACAGGAAGCATACGCGATGGGGTTGAACCTACCCTCGGTCAAGACCTTGCCCCGGACTCAAAAGGAGTTGGGTTATGAATACACCCAAAAATCGAATCAGTTATTGGACGCGCTTGATGTGAAAGATTATGACGGGGCACAGAAGCTGGTGGATCAACTGCAAAAAATGGCAACTGATTTCGATCCCACCAAGCCTCTTGCTGCCATCCAAACGGCGCAGACGATCAGCCGCATGCACCTCGCCAAGGCAAAAGCTGCCGCAAGCCAGAATGACGAAAAGACCTTGGAAACGGAACTTACGGCTGCCGCCGATATTTGGCCGCGCAATCCTGACTTGGAAAAATTGTCCCTCGGAATTTTTAATCAAGCCGACCTTCAGCAGCACACTCTTTCCGACTTAGACAGCCTCATGGCGCAAAAAAATTTCCGCCAAATATATGAAGATAAAGCCAAGTACATTGCGGCCACCGCCACCCTGCCTGACAAAGCCAAACAACTCGGAGACATTCTGGAAAAAATGGAGGAAATCGAACTAAGCCTTGTGCAAGCGGACCGCTATTCTAAAATCGGAGATTACCGGGGAGCGTGGGAATGTCTCGAAATCAATCGGCGCAATTTACCTGAGGACACTAAACTCAGTGAAGCACGACTTAGCTATGCAACTCAAGCTGCCGATTTCGTCGAGACGTTAAACACCGCCGCACAAGAAGATAAAGACGGCAATCTAGGCTCAAGCCTCTCCCGCTACTTGCAAGCCTACAACGATTATCCTCCCAGCAAACTGGCACAAGAAGGTATTCAGAAACTAGTCGGAGAACTCGTTCCCGATGTAAAGGGAAATGGAGCAGGGACTGACAACAAGGTTGTCGGCAATTCCGAGAAGTGAAAGTGAAGGCTGTTTACGCTCATGAATGTGCCTTGTTTTGCAACCGTCTTGCTAGGGGCTTCCCTAGCGCTGCCGGGCTGGCTTTTGGCGGATGATCCAGCCCCACCGCCTATTCTGTCCCAGGACGGCCACAAAATTGTTTCCCTGGATGTTAGAAATGACGTTCCCTCCATGCCGACGATCACGTTTTTTCTTAGGTATCCTAAAGGACTTTCCCCAAAGGATAAAGTTGAAGGCGTTTTTGCTGATGTAACACACCTCACCCTCAAACAAAGTTTGCAAGCGTGGGTCAAGAGGGCTTCCAAGGATGACGCCAACTTCCAGTTTGCCGACGACCACAAGCTGGTCATTGTGACATGGACAACGGCCACAATGTATTCCATAGCGGACAGTTTTACCGTCGATCCCGAGGAGGAGCGCGATCCGAATAACTCAATGGAAGATTGCTTTAGAACCTGGAAGATCGGGATGGATCGTCTCTGTCGGGACTACGGCCTCCCGACAAGCGGATATCTCATCTACGGTTATTCCCGTGGCGCCCAATGGGCCCACCGAATCGTTCTGCGCAGTCCTGAGAAATTTTTAGCCGTTCATATCCACATTAATAGCAGTTACGCTGAGCCAGATCCCAAAGCCTCTCATTGCCCTTGGTTGCTCACGACAGGTGAACTTGAACATGGGAATAAGGCAGCACGGATATTTTATCAAAAAGGCCTGGCGCTTAATTATCCCATTCTCCTTCGGATATATCCTGGCAAGGCGCACGAAGTTTTTCCAGAGGAAGTGAACTTGGGTCTCAAGTTTTTTGAATACGCTCTTGAGCTAAAGGATCAACAACTCAAAGTTTTGGCCGCAAAGGAAGCGACTTCGCTTACTACAAGCTCATCGGATCAACCTTTTGTGCTTGATGAGTCACTTCTGGAAGCCTTCCGCCATCCTGCTTATTACGGCGACATGCTTAACGGAGATGTCTATCCTGCATCCCAAATTTCAATTCTGCCAGAATTCCAACGGGTCGGTATTCCCACAGTGGACATTGCCAGGGCTTGGGGCTATTTCCATCCGTGAGATAACGGAAAGTTCGAGGAGGGAACTGTGGCTTTAGAACAAACACGATTTACGGTCTTTGGACTAAATCCGAACGATCTGGCGACTTTCATTGTCGTCCTGATTTTGTCCCTGCCCATTCTTCTCAAATGGTCCAAGCGTTGGATCTGGTTCGTTTGGCCGGTGGAAGCCGTGTTAATTGCACTCCTCGTTGGAACGGGATCGCGTGGGGGAGTGTTGGCTCTCATCTGCGGATCCATTGTTTCGTTGATCCTGTGTTGGTGCAGCGGCTCTTGGCCGAAAGGATGGAAGCCATGGACGAGCATCGCCTTTGCTCTCATCCTTGGCGTTAGCGCTGGATTGGTAGCCTTTCCGAAGGGATTTCGGATCGGAATCATCGACGTTTCTCCTGAAGCCTCGGCAGGAAGGCGATTGGAAGTTTGGTCTACCGTCCCCGCCATGCTCGCTTCCGCTCCTGATGGATGGGGGGTGGGCAACTCAGCCGAAGCGTACGAACAATGGTTTGAACCGGCAGGTGAAGCCGTGAAACTCAAACATCTGCTTAGCTCGCACCTTACCTGGCTGGTTGAGTTTGGGTGGCCGCTACGATGGTTGTATTTGTTCGCGTGGATGACGACGATTGCCCTCCTGCTGCCCAGCCGGAGATTCAATTTTCCTCTTTGGGGCGTGGCCGTTTGGACAGCATTGTTCGTCGCTCTCTTTTACAATGCCGCCGGAAAATGGTGGAACTGGCCGCTCCCGGCCATCTGGTTTGGAGCCGCTTTACTTTCGAGAGGCAGGCAAAAGACATTTCTTGGGTGGCGTTACTGGAGTGTGTCTGTTCTTGTTTCGGGAATATTTGTTGAATTGCCGTTCGTTATTTTCGGAATACATGATCCTGAAATTCGTGTAAGTGCATGGGATGGAGGGAACATTGTTTTAATCGGTTCGGGCAAGCCTGCGGTGGCAATTCTCGGTCCAAGCAAGAACGTGCTTGGCAATTTTTACGGCCAGGCAATTCGTCGGGACTGGGACAAGACTGGACAAGATACAGGTTCAGTCATGATCGTTACTGAGCCCGATCCCAGCGTCAGCCCTTATTTAACGGATTGTCGTCTCTATGTCATTTCAGGCGGAGATGAAACGGCCGTGTCTAAGTGGAAATCAGTCTTCACACCCAAATCCGATTCAATGCTAGTTCTTATTAACTGCCGCGTTTCGCTCGATGACTGGATCAAAGGCTTTAGTCGGGTGATTTATTGTCGAGGAGATTTTTACGGCGATTCTCATTATAATGAATGGAAAGACTTTGGTGCGACCAACCCGGCAGTTTTGGTGAAAGATATTCCACGGTCTGAAGCTTATATCGCCGACTGGTGGCCGCTTGTAGCTGAGGCAGCGGCGAAATGAGATTGGTCGATACAAGAAGATAAACCTGTCGCAGAAGCCATGTTGAAAACCACCAACCTGAATGTCTACGCCAGTCGTGACCGGGAGAGGGCTGCCATCTTGAAAACAGTCGATTTTCAGGCACAATTGGGCGATTTGATTGCCATCGTGGGGCCGTCCGGTTGCGGCAAAAGCACGTTTCTAAAGGCCATCGCGGGGTTGGCGCGTCATACAGAAGGCCAAATGAGTTGGCTGGATCGTGAGATTACCGGCGACTACGACATTGAGCCGGAAATGTTGGCCTATGTCCCCCAATTCGGCATTTTCCATGAAGAGTTGACCGTTGAGGAGATTCTGGCTGATGCCGCTATCTTGCGCCTGGGACAACTGGCGAATACTCATGCCCGAGTAGCACAAGTTGCCGAGTTGACCGGACTCGGGGAGCTTCTCCAACGCGAAGCGAAGGTTCTTTCCGGTGGTCAAAAACGGCGACTCGCCTTGGCGATGGAATTGGTGAGTGAACCGTCGATTATCCTGGCCGATGAGGTCACGAGCGGATTGGATCCCAAATCATCCTTCGAGATCACCGCCCTCCTTCGGAACCTTGCCACCGAAAAAAGGAAAATCGTCCTGCACGTGACCCATGAACTCAAACACCTCGGCTATTACGATGGCGTGGTCGTTTTGATCGGTGGAGCCGTGGCTTTTCAGGGTACTCCGTCCGAAATGGCCGCTTACTTTGAAGCAACCGATCCGGAGGAGATTTTTCAGCGGCTAAGCGAGGTTTCAGAAGAAGAATGGGCCACTTCCTGGAGAAATTTCTCGCAGAGTCGCGAACTTCCAGTGGAAAGGGCTGAGAGAATAGAAACGGAGAGTTTGGCCAAACAGCGAGGTCTTGCCCGATGGATCGCCCAATTTCTCTGTCTGACCCGCCGCCGTTTCAGAATTTTTCTCCGCAACAAGGCGCAGATTTTCCTCCAACTCCTTCTTCTCTTCGTTTTTCCAGGTATTGTCGTCCTGTTTGCCCTAAAAGGTCTTCCCGAAATTCAGAACATGAGTCTCGATTTAGAGACGAATCCGGCCCACATGCTCAAGGAGACTCTCGACTATTCAGCGCAGGTAAGCCATGTCGGGCGATTGGTTTCTGGCCTCGCCATGTTTCAGGTCATTCTGCTCGCCCTGATGGGAGCTAACAACTCAGCTCGTGAGATCGCGGCAGAGAGAGGGATTTTCGAGAAGGAAAAACTTTCGGGGCTAAGCACCTCCTCTTACCTGATGAGTAAAATTCTCTTTCTCGCACTCCTGGTCTTGGCCCAATCGCTCTGGATGACCATTTTAGTGAAGGAAATTTGCAATATGCCCGGGGGCTTCGGAGAACAATTTGCCGTGCTCGGATTGGTGAACCTTTCTCTCACCTCTTTGAGTTTGGCAATCTCGTCGTGGTCAAAAACAGCTGAGCAAGCCTCGCTCATCGCCCTCTATGTGGTCGGTTTTCAGTTGCCTCTTTCGGGGGCGGTTCTCGCTCTGCCCGATTGGCTAGCCACGATCACGCGGCCTTTTATCGCCGCCTATTGGAGTTGGGCTGGGTACTTGCAAACGCTCAAGGAAACGAGACTTTACGATCTCGTCACATTCGTTGGTTCCACAACGCTCGACGCTTGGACGCTCTGTGTTTTGGTCCTGATTTTCCAGTCAATCGTCTGTTTAGTGACCGCTTTTCTCGGGTGTTATCGTTCAAGCTTATCTGATTAAGCATTCGCTGCTTTTTCTTGAGTCTGTTTAAGTTGGCAATGCGAGTAAATGAATCCTGCTAGCAGCAAGAGAGCTACGTTATGCCCCAGAGCCATCCAGAGATTAGAATCAATCCAAGAATGCCCGCCGAAACAACCGCAATCGATGTGCAGCCCCCTTTTAAGGGCTGTCACGATCGCCCCGATAAACACAAGAAGCATGGAAGAAATTCCGAGTGTACCGATCCTGATGTGTGATCCTCCCAAGACCAGTAAACCGCAGATAATCTCGAAGAATGGAAGGCCAAGGGCCAAGGCATTAATCAAATTGACGGGAAGAATCTGATATGCAGCGATATTATCGGCAAACTCAATCGGTGAGCGCATTTTCAAAATACCTGCAAATACAAAAACGCCTCCAAAGATCCACCGAGCAAGCAAATACGCCCACCGCAGACGGATAAAAGAATTTTTCACGGTACGATCTTCATGTGAAAGTGTGAAAAACTAATCTCCGCAATCGCATCCTTGCTGAGTTGGCAAGTCGGCATTGATCCACTCATCCCACCCTCCTCGAAATAGTCGAACATTCTGATAGCCCAGCTTATGAAGGGCTTCTCCGACCAATTGACTATCGCGGCAACCGCTGTCCGAGCAATAAACCACGATCGGTTTGCCCCAATAAGGCGATAAGATTTTTTGCAGGCTTTGGTAACTTTTTTCAAAATCGTCTCGTGGCAGGCTTAAGGCCGAAGGAATGTGTCCTAATTCAAAGAAGGTCTGAGGTCGTGCATCGAGGATTAAGGCCGAATGATCCGCACTAATTCTGAGCATCTCCTTTTTGTCTACATCCGCACCCAATGAGGCAGTAGACGAGGGCTTCGCGCCAATACTCGTTACTGCGCTTTTCAGACGAGCTTCGGGGCTCGAATAAACTAGAGGCAACGGGGATTGTCGATGCTGATTGACGATTAATCCAAAGGCTACGCAGCCCGTTAAAAGCACTGGAATCATCAGGAAATCGCGTAGAAAATTTCTCCTCCGCATACCAGCCTTATAAGTCTCGCTGTCCTAAAAATCAATTGAGAATGGGCTCCGTATGTAGCGATTAGCTCCTTTGGATCATTTGAATTAAGTAATAAAAACGTCTTTGCAACCAAGCAAGACGGTCGTGACATGATAAAAAGAGGCTTGACTGACAACAAATTTTTCCCTTACCTCCACGGAGCTAAAAGTCAAAGATCAAAAGTTACGTTAATTAATTAGTTACTGTCGCACTGTTGATGTGGGGTTGGTGGGTTTCGTGAAGGAGACGGAGTTAAATTCATCATATGAAACAATCGATTTACTGCTTGATAATGGGCTTAAGTGGCTTTTCGGCTGTATCTGGCATGACTTAGAGGTATCCATGGATAGGCTTTGGGGAACTATGATTGGGATTGGGATGATGCTAACCGCTCTCCGGGCGGAAGGACCTATTTTCCCTGATTGTAGCATTGCGGGATCAATTGCCCCATATGTGGACAAGGACGGCTACGTCAACCCCATTATCCCGCTAGATGCCGCCAGCTTTGGTAAGGAGTTAACGCTTCCGATCGAGCTTAATTTTTCTTCCAAAATTCGTCCTCCTTCGTCTGAATTCGGACAGGGATGGGAGTGTCCTCTCTTTGACGCAAGGATATTTGACGTACAAAAGGATCTCAAAAAAGTGGAGTTGCTAGGCGGAAGGGAGATTTACCTCGTTTACAATCAAAGAACAGACTCTTGGAGACATTTCTTTACCAATGCATGGAAGGGAGTCGCCAAAGGTGACAAATTTGAATTGACTTACAAAACTGGCTGTACGCTTGTTTTCAACAAAGGACTTATCAGTTCGCTAACCACGCCGGATGGTCGGACTATTTTATGGAACAGATCTGGAGATAAGTTGATCTCAATGCAAGAGACTGGAAAGCCCCCCGCCGTTCAGATCATATACGATCAGCTAGGTTTTGCAAAGCAGATACTTCTTAAGCCGAATCACTTAGGCGTAGCCAAGAGAGCCTACGATTTTGAAGCAAATTTGGTGAATGCGGGAATCGATAAGATACAAGGCCCGGACAAACGCATTATTACGTTTAATAGTACACGCGATAAATATCTGAATCCGGTGATTACCCTGACCGATACATTACACCCTCCGCTTACGGCTAGCTGGAATATCAAAAGCGGAAAAATCCTGAGCGATGATAAGTACCTCTACTCAATCACAGAGGTATCGGACAAAGAAACATGGCCTAAAATTGCTCGGAAGAATATTACCACCGGGAAGATGGAAAGTTATTATTTTGATCAAAAGCATGGAACTCTCGACGAAACCCTCGCCGATGGAACCATCCGGCACATAGAGATGATCCAGTCACCTGGGCCAAACTTCAAAGCTGTGCGACTTATTCAGGATACAAAGAACGGGAAAACTCAAGTAGTTTTTCGGCGTTCGTTTGATGATCGAGGTCATCTTCTTCTAGAGGCAGTGGGTTTGGCCAATGGTACGGAAGCGGTGAAACAGTATGCTTACGACGAGGCCGGTAGAGTTGTGTCTTATATTTGGAACGGCAAAGAGATGTGGAAAAACGTCTACGACGCAACCAGTGGGCAATTGAAGGAGCGGGATTTAACGGAACTTGGGGTCAAGATGACTTTCGATCAAAAAACTGGAGGGGATGTCGTGGAATCGGTCGTGAACCCCGCTGGCGTTGTTACTTCAACCAAGACGTTAAATGCTAACCAGTGGCAATCAAGTGTTTCGTCGATGCAAAGGTTGGAATAACGGCTAGTGGAATAAAAAGGGAGGGGCGGGAAACATGAAATTAAAATCTCAATTGATGGTATTGGCCTTGGTTCTCGGCAGTGTATTTGCGTCCGGAGTGCTTGTGCCCGAATTGGGGCTTTCGACCTGCATGGCCCAAGGAGTGGGCTGCCCTGCGGATCCCTCGCAAAATTCGGATACGGAGCCTTCCCGGGACGGACGCTTTGGGGCGATTGGTGCGTTTCACATGTCGGTCACAGATTTAAAGCTGCCGGGAGTCATGTCATTGGCCTTTACCCGGTATTATAATTCAACCAACCAGTATCAGGGACCTCTGGGCAATGGTTGGGATTTCAGTTTTAATCGGTACCTTATTTTTCAATCGGGAACGACTTATTATCACACGGGGAAGGGCTACACGGTTCCTCTTGTTTATTCGCCGGGCAGTGGAGGCATTATCGGGGCAGCGACGGGGCCGGAACCTTACACACTTGCTTATCTCTCAGGCACTGGGGGATATACGGTGTCGGACACCCACGGTAATCAGGACATCTTCGACAGCCACGGAAACCTCATCGAGAACGTGGATCGCAACGGCAATGAACTTATTTATAGCCGTGACGCAGCCGGGACCCTGCTTAAGGTGGAGGATCCACTCCATGGTAGATATATAGTTTTTCATCACGCCGACGAAAAACGGATCGATTCGATCACGGATTCGGAAGGACGGACGGTGAGCTACCAGTATGTTGGGTATTCCAGCGGCACCGGCATTGGTTTTAATCTGGTGACGATAACTTCGCCGCCGACGATTGATTATGCTATGGGAATAGCCAAGCGGTATGAGTACGATTCAAACAATAGGATAGTGGTGGTGATCGATGGTAAGGGCCAGACGGTTATGACCAACACATATGCCACCGGGGCCGACTGGCTGAGACTCGCAACTCAAACAATCGGGGGCAATACGTCATCGTACGTTTACAACGACACGGCGAACACGGTCCAATTTACCGATTGCAAAGGCTATATCGTCACTTATTTCACCGATAGTAATTCGAACGTAATCAAAAAAGTTGTCCAGACGGCCGGTCTTCACAGTGGTGAACCGAGCTCCTATGTGACGACTTGCACTTACGATCCAACCACGGGTAACAAACTCACTCAAACCGATCCGAGTGGTAGCAGCACAAAGTGGACGTATGACAGTAAATGTAACGTATTGAGCGTGACCAATTCATTTCCCTCAGGAGCGAGCATTGATACGAGCAAGGGTACCCAAGCGCTAACCAGTGGTTCCACTTTTACGTATGAATCCCGTTTTAATCAAATGCTCACCAAGACGGACGCCAACGGGAATGTCACCCACTACGATTATGGTACGGCCACGAGTAATCCGTCGGGGAATCTTTTGTCAATTACCTATCCTACCACGGCGGCGGGTACACCTCAGGAAACTTTTACCTACACATCCCTGGGACAAGTTCTGACCGATACTGCTCCAGACGGGACGGTCACGAAAAACGTCTACGACAGTGGTTCGGGATATTTGGTGGAAACGATCAAGGACTACGGCAGCGGTCGGCTCAATGCTGCGACGCAATTTACCTATGACGCCTATGGCAATGTAGCGAGTGTAAAGGACGCCATGGGCAATACATCTAGTTCCACCTACAATTCCTTAGGCCAGTTACTTGAAAAGGACGGTCCCTTGCTGGAAAAAGAGCAATTCAGTTATGATCAGAACGGGCAAATCGTAGTCGATCAAAAGCAGGCTCCTGGAGGGCAATGGCAAAAGACAGAAAATGTTTATAATAGCATCGATAAATTAGTTGCAAACCGCGTCTATACAGGGACTTCTGCCTATCTCGAAACTACTTTCGCTTACGATGCCAACGGTTCCCTCACCCAAACAACTGATCCGCTGGGGCACACCACCTCCGTCGCCTATGATGAGCGGCATAAAGCCTATTTGATGACCGATGCATTAGGAAAAACGGTTAAATGTGACTTCGACAGTAACGGAAATACGGTCAAACAAACGGACGAGCTCGGTCATATAACGACCTACGCCGTCGATGGACTGGACCGGATGGCGCAAAAAACTCTTCCTGATGGAAGCTATCAAACTTGGAAATACGATGCCCAAGGTAATACTATCGGTTCACGTAGCACGGCAGGTAACATCGTTTCACAAACTTACGATGCGCGTGAAAGATTACTGACGGAAAGTTACGGAAGTTCCACGATCAGCAACGGCTACGATATCATGGGACGGTTGCACACGATAACGGAGGGAGGCACTTCGCTGATTTATGGCTTCGATGCGCTGGGCCGTAATACCAGCTTCACCGACCAAGCCGGCCGAACCAGCAGCTATACCTATGATTTAGACGGAAACCGGCTCAGCGCAACGTATCCCACGGGAGTGACGGTCAATAGCGTGTACGACGCCTCTAACCGCCTGACTGCGGTCAAGGATGGTTCGGGCACCACCCAAGCCAGCTACAGTTACGACCTTCTCGACCGGATCACTAACAGTTCACTCGCGAATGGAACCACGACGACAACGAACTACGATTTGCTAAGCCGCATTAGCAGCATAAGCGACGCTCTTAATTCAGGCGACAAAAATTACAGCTATGTCTACGATAACGCGAGCCGAGTAACTTCAACCACTGAGCCAAGGGGGACCGTCTCCAGCAGCTACAGTTACCGTAACGAAGTCACGGGAATCGTGGAGCCGAGCGGTTCCCCGTTTTCCGACCAGAGTTTTGTCTTCGATGCCGCCTACAATCGTACGAGCTGGACCTTGGGTTCCAGCACAACGAGCTATACGACGAACAACCTTGATCAATACACGGCGGTTGGGAGTGCGACACCGACCTGGAACAGCAATGGCGGGCTGGCCTCGTTTTCTGGTAACAGTTACGTCTACGATGCGCTGGATCGATTGATCGAAGTCGACTATTCGGGCGGCAAGACGCTCTATACTTACGATCCCGCGAGCCGCCGGATTTCCAAGATCGACGAGAACGGTAGCGGTACTGTGCTGTCCACCGTCCAGTATCATTACGAAGGCACGGCCGTGGCGGTCGAATACCAGTCCTCTACAACATGGACTTATTTTGGCGGCTTCATGCGCACTAATGGCACCACCAAACAGTGGTATTATCGAGACGGTCATGGGAGCGTAGCCGCAGTGGCGGACAATAGCGGCAATTTGCTGGAAGGCTACGAATACAATGCCCAAGGACAGTTCCAGATCACCAACGCCAGTGGCACCGTCCTGAGTACGTCGGCCATTGCCAACGACATCATGTATAGTGGGCTGCGCTTTGACAATGAAACCGGCAACTACTTTTGCAACGCCCGCTTCTACAATCCGACCCTCGGCCGGTTCATTAATCGCGATCCATTGCCCGGGGCGGAATTTAGCCAAGGAACAAATTTGTACGCCTATTGCCGCAATAACTTCCTAAATGCGAGCGATCCCACTGGCATGGATGACGATGACGATGATGATGATGACGATAGCAGCGGTAGCGGCGACTCTGGTAGCGGTGGCGGCACCAATACGGACAGTTCTTCCGGTTCCTTGACTGCCACCCTCACTGGCGTCGACAGTCTGAGTTCGTCTACGACCGTGGATTTGAGTGACAACATCACGCTGACTAATACGGGGGTAGAGGCAACCGTTAGTTTGCAAAATGGCGAAGTCTTTACTATTACAGGTGCAACGGATATTGCGATCACAACCACTACTTCATCAGAACCTTCCGAAGCTCCACCAGGGGCCGAGAATGCTTCGACGATACTCGATTTCGCAGGAATTTCTACGATTGGTTTGACCGGCAGCAGTCTTGGAGATAACGGGAGCCTTTACAGTTCGGCATTCAATGGGAATCAATATGTTGATATCGTGGCTAACTTAGATGAAATTGGGACGGCCCTTGGGCCGGCATTGACTCTGGGAGCGGTATCCCTCGACGTATATTCGGGAAACGATTCGAAGGCTTTTCTTGATGGATCATTGGGTGTTGCAGCCTACTGTTCTCCATGGGTGGGGGGATCGGCAGCAACCTTTTATGGAGGTTTTAGTCTTGGACAAGATATTGATGGCCTTCCTGATGGCGGCGGCAGAACAATCGGAGCAGATATGACTCTGGGAGTTACAGCAATTATAGCACCGTCTGCTGTTGAATGGATACAGCAACCTCCATCTGTCCCGGAGTCTTTTGATTCAATGAGTTTGAGAATGGGAAATTAGCGTTAGTCTGACTAAATGATTACCTGCGTAAATGTCCGTTGATTCAACTTTATGGGATAATCTTGCAAAGCTTTGCTTCGTAAGTATTCTTGGTTTGAACGAGGATTCAGATAAGATGATGACTTTCTTTCAATATACCTACTACATGACATGCGAAATGGACAAACCAAGAAAGTGGTCTGCTCGTGTCTCAAAAATGAGAGCTGCTTTTTTATTGGGCTTAGGCGAGACTTTTATGTTGGCGGCGCTATATTTGTTTATAGCTCGTATGGTTGTTGGACATCCGATTTATAAACCACCATTACCTTTTTCTATACCGCCAGCAATTGCAAGTTTTACTCTTGCCTTCATTCTCTGCTACATGAATGTATTAATTATCGGAGATGAGCATCGAACTCATAGATACAAGGAGCTTTTTGACAGTTGGGATAAAGGAAGGCGGCTTCGGTGGAAAATTTTACAAATTTCCACTGTAGTCTTATCCCTTGCAGTGTATTACGTCGTAGCTGAAACGTGTAAGTGGGGGTTGGTTTTCCAAAATTGGAAATAATAAATGAGACGAGAAACACAAGTGAAATTTAGCTCTGTTGGAAACCATTGCTGCGATTACTTTACTTATGTGTGGATCATTTGACCAACCGATGCAGCTTGCATTACTTAAAGCTATAGTTCTTCGTTCCCCTAATCAGCTTGAAAATGATGCTCAACCAAGGAGTAGTAATGAAATATAAAATGAAATCAAAAAAACAAAAAACGTTACAAGCATGTCTTGCTGGCCGCCTGACGGCCTACTCGGTTATGGCAGGTGCAGCCTTGGCCTTTATGCCTGCTGCCGATGGAGCTATCGTATCTCCAGATAATTTTTATGCTGCGAATGCGCCATCTCACATTTGTGGTGGACTCATTCAGAGCCAGCAAATCCAGAGTCAAAAGATTCGCCATCGCCGTCACGCTGGAAAGCACGTACTGAACAGTAGTACCTACGCCTCCTGCGGCAGCAGCAGCGGTAGTGGCAGCCATAGTGGAGAGTAGAGTATGCGTCCTGAGTAGTTGATAAGGAAAGTTGCGTGAAACAGGGGATGTCTTGGTGACATTGGTCGACTTCCAAAGGACATCTGAGGGAAAGAATTCACGGAGTGCCAGGAAAGGCTGATTGTCTAGGAATACCCGGAGCCATACACCGAACACTTGCCGGTTGAATTGGCGTTCCATTTTTTATGAGTGTTCCCAGAAAGGTTCTTCTGATTGGCTGGGATTCGGCTGATTGGAGGGTTATTACGCCTCTACTTAATAGTGGACAGTTGCCGTATCTTAAGCAATTGATCGATACCGGAGTGAGTGGCAATATGGCTACTCTTTATCCCATCCTCTCCCCGATGTTGTGGACGAGCATCGCCACAGGAAAGCGTCCTCACAAGCACGGGATTTACGGTTTTACCGAGCCCGACCCGTACATGGGAGGGGTGCGGCCTATCACAAATCTTTCCCGCAAGACGAAGGCGGTGTGGAATATTCTCAGTCAGCACGACAAAAAATGTATCGTCATCGGTTGGTGGCCGTCGCATCCCGCAGAACCCCTCCCGAGCGGAGTGATGGTTTCGAATGTTTATCAGAGATCCCCGAACACGGATGCGACACAGCCTTGGCCAATGACAAAGGGCACGGTACATCCTGCGACCTTGGCCGAAACACTTGCCAAGAAGCGTATGCATCCCTCGCAACTGGATGACTCATATATTTTGCGCTTCATACCAAAGGCCGACGTGATCGATCAGGAAAAAGATCGTCGACCCAAAATCCTGGGCAAAATCATTGCCGACTGCACAAATGTCCATTCCGCTGCCACCTATCTCATCGACAATGAGCCCTGGGATTTTATGGCAGTCTATTATGATGCAATTGACCACCTTGGACACAGTTTCATGGGCTATCACCCACCCCGCCAAAAATGGATTTCGAAGGAGGATTTCGAGCTTTATCGTGGGGTGATCAAGGCCGGTTATATTTACCATGACATGATGTTGGGTGATCTTCTGGCGGCTGCCGGTCCGGAGACGACGATTTTATTAATGTCAGACCATGGCTTTCACCCGGACAAATTACGACCTTCGAAAATTCCGCTGGAACCTGCCGGTCCAGCCGCCGAACATCGCCAGTACGGTATATACGTACTGAAGGGGCCGGGTATCAAAAGCGGCGAACGCGTTCAAGGCGCCACTGTCCTCGACATTTGTCCTACGTTGCTCTCGCTCTTTGGCCTGCCTGTCGGGCAGGATATGGACGGCAAGCCACTTGTGGCCGCTTGGGCCGATCCGCCTAAAATCGAAATCATTCCCTCTTGGGATACCATATTGGGTTCCGATGGCACGCATCCACCAGACACACATCTTGACCCCGACGACTCCCGAGAGGCACTCAGGCAGCTTGAAGCACTGGGCTATATCGAGCCAATGCCCCAAAACACCGTCGAGGCCGTCGATAAGACCAAGCGCGAACTGCGTTACAACCTTGCTTGCGCGTATATTGATGCGCGGATGCCCGGCGTAGCCGCAGAGATTTTTGCAGCATTATGGGGCGAGTGTCCGGAGGAACATCGTCATGGTGCACAACTTCTTACCTGCCAACTCTCGCTTGACCGTTGCATCGAGGCTCGTGCGACGTTTGTCCAGTTGCAAATTAACCGTCGAAAGTATGCCGCCGAGGCTGCGAAGGAGTTGAAAAAGCGTCGCAAAGAATGGAAGGATCGCAGGCCGGAAGAGCTTAAGTTGAACGAACGCATGGAACTAGATCGCCTCGCTGGTCGTTCCAAGCTCAGCCTCGCACCTATACAGCAAATGGAGGCCATGTTGCTTCTGGCGGAAGGTAAACCGGAAGTTGCGCTCCCGATCCTTGAAAAACTTGAAAAAGTCAATCGCACCGACCCAGGTTTTTACAGTCACATGGCTCGGGGATATATCGCCCTCAAACAGTGGGACAAAGCTGAAAAGGTGTACAGGAAAGCGCTTGCGCTTGATTCCGACAATGGACATGCGTACTTCGGTCTTGCTCAGGTCTACCTTTCGAAGCGTCGTACTTATAAAGCAATCGATGCTGCACTCACGTCGATAGGTTTACTTTATAACAATCCGTCCGCACATTTTCTCCTTGGCGTGGCGCTACACCGCCTGGGGCAGATCGAGCAGGCCGTCGAAGCCTTGCACGTCTGCCTAACACAGAATGCCAATTTCCTTCCAGCCCACCACCGCCTTGCGCACATATACGAAAATCGGCTCAAGGATCCCACCAAAGCGACTAGTCACCGCGCAAAGTTCCGCGAGGGGATGGCTCGCCTGCGCGAGCAGCGCCGCGACTCGTCCATTCGACCGGCCACTACCATTTCAAATGGGGATGCTTCTCCACTGGGGGCCGATTCACTAAGAGCTATTGCTAACACGGAAAAATCAAAATTTGATCCTGCAACGCTTTCCCCGGCGCGGGCTGACGCGTCATTCGTAACCATTGTTTCGGGTTTGCCTCGTTCAGGCACATCTCTGATGATGCAAATGCTCGCAGCTGGCGGTCTATCTCCTCTGCACGACAACCATCGGTCTGCTGACTCGGACAACCCGCGAGGCTACTTTGAATTTGCACCGGCAAAGAACATTCGGATGGACGATTCGTGGATGCCACACGCCAAAGGGCGCGCACTCAAGCTCGTTGCACAACTGTTACCGTTTCTGCCTCCCAACTACGAATACCGCATCATATTGATGGAACGTTCTCTTGAGGAGGTAATTGCCTCCCAGAAAGTTATGCTTTATCGACATGGCCGCGAAGGTGCGGCTCTCAGTTCGGATAAATTGCGGGAAGTTTATGAAGAGCATCTTCTGCTCGTAACCAAAGAGCTGGAAGAGCGCAAGTTACCTGTATTGCGCATCTCACATCATGAGTCAATTAGCGATCCTGCGGGCTCGGCGGAACGGGTGGCAGATTTTCTAGGCCTGCGGCTTGACCGCGCCGCAATGACCGCCGTCATCGATCCATCGCTTCACCGTCAACGCTTGTTATCTGGGCCAGTGGGTGTAACAACCCCAAATGTCTCTCGAGGAGTATCATCCTGAAGATGTCGTATCGTTCGAATGGGACATTGTAGACTCATTTACTTGGATGCCTTTATGGCCTTTTAAAAAACTTTGATACCGGAGAAATGCGCTGAGTGCGTGCTGGACGTAATCGATTCGGATTTCAGACGTTCGGAATTGATGGACTGGATCGACCTGAATGGTACATGGCATCCCTCCGAGATACTGACCTTTGACAATTTGGGCGTGCAAAAGGAATTGGATTCCGCGCCGGACAGCCAACTCGACCTTAATTCGCAGTTCTTTTTGATTTTCCGGAATAAATTCTAAGGCGGCCAGCAACCCTTCAACCCTGACGGCGGTTGGGGTAGTCCTTCCAGATGGATCGAAGCCTCCGTTTAAGTCAGGATTGGGATCATGATGAATTTGTTCATTCATTATACAGTTGCAGATTTGAACGGCATGTTGAACAAGCTCACTCTGTGAAACAGTGCAGTTGCTTTCGGCGTAATATGGAAATAATTTTGCCGTGGCAATCAGTGCCCATTGGTCGGGCGGTACCTGTGTTTGGCCTTCCCGGCTCTTGGCCAAATAAGAAAGTGCTTTTCCCGCAGCCACTAACCATTGCCTTGAGCGGCTTGCCTCATAAAGCGAAATTAGGCCTAATGTTGCTTCTCCAGGATAGTAGAGGCTGTCGTTTTCGCCTGTGGGACCTTCTTTATTATCAAATTTTCCATAAAAGTCGCCATCGTCTCTTTCTAGGATAAGGACCAGCCGCCCCAAGCTCTCCAAGTCATCAATTGAACTTGATTGATTTCTGATTTTGGCAACTTCGGCCAGCGCCACCAAACCAAGCCCTACGCCACCCAAGGAGGCAGAGGGTGTTTCAACCGAGCCGATGGGTTGCGACCAAACGGCCAACACTTTATTCTGGCCGTTTTGGGATTGGGCTTGGCCAATATAAGTCGATTTTAAAAATTGGGCCGCCCGCAGCATGGTATCGAGTACTTTTAGATCAGGATAAGTTTCATAGTAAATACCTAAACTATAAATTGTTCCCGAATGTCGAATGACGTTGTATTTGGGAAGAATGTGCCCTGATTCATCGTCAACCTCGTAAATAAATTCTCCAGTTGGGAGACAGGCATTAACGATATAAGTTTTGGATCGTTGAATTGCCAAATTGAGATCAGTGCTTGAAACTCTAGAAACGTCAACAAACACTTTATTTTTTGGAGGAATATCCTGCGGAACATTTCCAATAGACACTAAGGGCAAGGATATCAATGCCGAAGTAATCAGCCGAAAAAGGCACTTGTTTCTCATAATATGAGCGTGGTCTCTTTTTACTTTATGGAAAATAGCACGACAACTTTTAATTTGAGCCAGTAATTTATAAGAAACGATGTAATTCCGCAGCAGGCCACTATCGTCGTGTTTTGGCGGAAAAAATCAAGGGCGTCTTAGACGCATGTTCGGAAAGTCGTAAAAGTCATGTAAGCTCCTGAATGCCGGTAAAGACCGCGTATTCGACCGATCTCGCCGACTCTTCCGGAACGTCATTGCGCCGCTGATCCCCCCACGATGTCATGGATCGTCCGCCCAGACACGACGCCGCTGCATCGTCGGGGCATCCTCTACCTTACCTAGGCGGGTTGCGCCCGGCGGCGGCTGCCGCATGATTTTCTTCCCTGGCCCACCGTCTACGACTACTTCCGCCAGTGGCAACGCCAAGGTGGCTGGTGTCAGGTTCGCGACCGGTTGAACAAGGGGGTTGCGCCGGGCGGCAAAAACCTCTCCAACCGCCGCCATCCTCGACAGTCAGGGCGTTAAGACGGCAGAATAAGACGGGGACATCGTCGTGCGGCAGGAAGTCCTCACCGATGTTCGTTTCTTCAACCGCGCACTTATCCACATCTTGCGTCAGAACCCGGACATTATCGTCATGTGGGAAATCCGGGATTATGAAGCTATCCCCACTGCGTTAACGGCGGCGAAAACCGGCCACCTAGTCCTCGCCACTATACATTCGCCCAATGTCTCCCACGTGATGGAGCGACTCGTCGGCATTTTCGAGAGCAGCGCCCAGCGGCAGATCATTCTGCAACTGACCAATTCCCTCCAGAGCATCATCGCCCAGGATTTGCTGCCCTCCGCAGACCGTTCCCGCCGGGTACTCGCCTACGAGTTACTGGTGGCCAATAGCGCGGTACGGAGCCAGATCCGGGAAAACAACCTGCACCAAGTGGAGAACACCATCCAGATGAGGCGCAAAGACGGCATGGCCCTCATGGACAATTGCCTCTACGACCTCTACTGCAAGTGCGCAATTTCCTATGATACTGCCGCAAGTCGAGCGAAGTATCCGGATCGTCTCATGGCGCAGCAGAGCTAGAGGAGGGATATCCTCCCGACGATGCTTACCAAGTTGTAAACAGCAACCTGCCCGCTTCAAAATGGGCGGTCTTGATCTACTAATGTTTGGGCCGCCCGCCTTGAATAAATTATGGAATCAACTGTCAGTAAAAGTGTCAGTAAACGCCTCGTGAAATGCTAGTTTCGGGCTAGTGGCTGCTTAGTGATTGCCTGCTCTGAAAAGAGGGGTTAGAATGGTGTCCATTGGGGGTGAAAATCGAGCGATTCCGACCCTCGCCTCGTTTTCGTAAGCTGTTCTTGCGTAAAAGGGGCATCGGTTGATAACCGCCCAAAACGAGCCCCCAAGTCCCAATTGTGTCCCAAAGTGAATCTAGTTTTTCTGGATTCCGCTATCTGGCACATACTTGGGTCACCTTGCGGTTCCTCCCTAAAGGGGCGATTGGGTCGCTGGTAAAATTTCTCACTACCGGAGAAATTCCATGAGGCCACCCACCGTCAAATCGGTTTCGTGTCAGTACGGCAATGCCGTCGATTTTTTGCTGAAGAAACTTCCGTAGGGCGGCCCGCTCTTTCCCTATATTGCGACCGTACGATCCTGCGACCGGGCCACCGAGTCCAAGCAGAGCGGTGGTTTCTTGGGCAGCAATCAACAGGCTTCCGGAAAGAGCGAATAGCCGATTGATGCCAGGCCTGGAATTCTTTGGCCAGCAATCCAATACCGCACCGGCGATCCTTTTTTGAGAGCATAGATACTCGGGAATATGATTCGAAAAACGGTGCTGCGAGAAGCTAACGCATTACTAAACAGTTAATATTTTTTGCCCTAGCGCGAAATAACTAATTGAGATAAGGGGTAGGAGCGTTGGCTACAAATACCAAAAATTGCGATGACAACCAAAATCTATCGGCTGCTTTTTTTATGAAGATGGAAAACGACAATAAGATCACAACTAATATCATTTATTATTAAACAACTCAAAATAAAATGAACTCCAAAATCTGCAGAAAAATCGGTTTACCCATTGTCACAATGGTCAGTCTACTGGTCTACCTCACCTCAATGACATCTGCGCAGGCCCAGGAAGTCGCGCAATACGGATTTGAAGGCAACGTCTTGGATACCAGCGGCAACGGCCATAGTGGCACCAACAATGCCGTCACGTTCACCACCGGCATGATTGGCGCACAAGCGGGGGTCTTCAATGGAACCACCGCTTATGTGAACCTCAATAATCCCACCACAACCGGGCCACTCAAGCCCGCTCTGCCGGTCACGATCTGCGCGTGGGTGTACCTGACCAACACCACCGGAGTACAGCGCATCTTTTCATCTGACAATACGGACAACAGCACGGTCATCGCGGGGTATGACCTGAGCATTGCTTCAGGCGCGCTGGCCTGCGACTACGGGGACGGGCTCGGTGCGGGCCCTGCGCACCGACGGTCCATCCTCGGGTCGATGGTCCTGACGACGGGCCAGTGGTACCATGTGGCCGCGGTCATCCAAGGACCGACCAACATGCAGCTCTATGTGAACGGGCTTCCCATTAACGGCAATTACAGCGGGACGGGCGGCACGATGACCTACACCACCGCCACGTCAAAGATCGGCACGGCCAATACCAGTCAATATTTCAATGGCAATATCGACGACCTCCGGATTTACAACAGCGCGCTTAATGCCGATGAGATCGGCATGATCGCGCAAGGCGCGTTGGCCTATTGGGGCCTGGATGAGGGCACAGGAACAACTACTGCCGACGACACGGGTGATGCCTTCCTTGGTACGCTGACGAACAGTCCAACATGGACGACCGGAGTGGACGGCGATGCCGTATCGTTCAATGGCACCAACAACTCCATCAACATGGGCAATGCGAGTTCCGTCAATACGCTCAAGCCTGGCCTGCCCATTACGATTGGGGCGTGGGTGAAGATAACTAATACCACCGGGATACAACGGATTTTTTCAGGTGACAATGCGGACAACATCACGGTCTTTGGCGGGTACGATTTGAGCATTAGTGGGGGCGTACTATTCTGCGATTATGGAGATGGTGGCGGGGCCGGCCCCGCCCACAGAAGGTCAAAGATCGGGACGACAACTTTGACTGCGGGTACATGGTATTACCTGTCGGCGGTCATCCGGGGGCCAACCAACATGTCCCTTTATGTGAACGGCGTCGATGACGGCGGCACCTATAGCGGGACCGGCGGCACGATGGCCTATACGAGCACGACGTCGAAGATGGGCACGGGCAGCACCAGCAATTATTTCAACGGCACACTCGATGACGTCAGCGTTTACAATAACGCCCTCAGCGGGGTGGACGTGGGAGCGACTCCCACCGTCGGCGGCGGCACGCTCGCCAGCCCGGCTGTCGGGCCCCCACCCACCTACGGCATCGGCGGCTCCGGCTTCACGCTGATCAAGAATTGGGATTTCGGTACCAACGGCACGATCAAGAACATCACCGACATGGACACCAACTTCATGTACCACGATCAGTTCAATACCTACAATGATGGGGGAGGTCATTATGGCGCCAATGTCGTTGCTTCCAGCTCGTCCACAGCCATCAGTGGCCAGCCCTACCAGGGGGAACTGATCAGCGGCGTGGCGGTCCCGACCGTTCGCACCTTCTTCACCGATTATATGCAGACCTATGTGGTCCCCTTGGGCGGCGCCACCGTCCTGGATCCCTTCTCGCACAATGCCGGGTCGGGCTCCTTCCAGGCCAAGTTCACCCTGCCCAATGGCGGGAAGCTCCTCGGTCATGACATCATCTGGGAGACCAAGATCCGTTTCGTCCCGATGCCCCAATTCTGGTTTGCCATCTGGACGAGCGGCAACTCGTGGAACCAGGGTGCGGAAGACGACATCGTCGAAAGCTACGGCTTCCAGGACTCCGGCGGCGACAATCTCGCCGGCCATTACTGGCATTCCAATTCGTTCGGCTCGAATAGCGTGAACTACTCGGCGTGGCCCCCCGGTATGATTTCCGTGGGCTACCATTCGTTTGATCCCACCCAGTACCATACCTGGACGGTGATCTATAAAGCGGACAACACCTACGCGAACTATTTGGACGGCACTCTGGTCCAGTCAGGCTCCATGTTTTGGACGGTTGACAACGTCGACCCCGCTAACGGTGGCGTTCCTATCAACATGAGCTTCATCTTTGACGGGTCCTGGGGCAGCACCATCGTCGGCAACAATGAGCAGAACCTCAATGCCTCGCAACTCGCCGGCACTTTTTACGAGTGGGCCTACAGCCGCATCTACGAGCGGTAACAGGCTCTGGCCGGGTCGGTTCAACGGAGAACCGACCCGGGTGTCTGATCGCTTAAGCAATTCGAATAAAGGTCAAAAAGAAAATGAACTCAAAAAATTGCCGGAAAGTCAGTCGGTTCGTCGTGAGCGCACTCTGTCTTCTGGTCTATCTCACCTCAATGATAACCGGGCAGGCCCAGGTAATCGCGCAATACGGGTTTGAGGGCAATGTCCTGGACTCCAGTGGCAACGGTCATAGTGGCACCAACAATGGAGTCACGTTCACCACCGGCATGATTGGCGCGCAGGCGGGGGTCTTCAATGGCACGAGTTCCTATGTGGACCTCAATAATCCCACCACAACCGGCCCCCTCAAGCCCGCTCTGCCGGTCACGATCTCGGCCTGGATTTATCTTAACAGCACCGCAGGCACCCAGACAATTTTTGCGTCGGATGAGTTCGATATCACGAAGTATGCCGGCTACACCCTCCAAATTCAGGCGGGAGGAATTCTGAGTTGTTCTTTTGGAAATGCCGCGGGTGGCAATGGCCCCGCATACCGACAGACCTGCAACGGAACGGCAGCTTTGACAACAGGCCAATGGTACCATGTGGCGGCGGTTATCCAGGGAGCGACCAATATGCAGCTCTATGTGAATGGACTGCCGATCAATGGCAACTACAGCGGTACAGGCGGCACGATGGTCTACACCACCGTCACGTCAAAGATTGGAACCTGCAACACCTCCAATTATTTTAATGGCAAGATCGACGACCTTCAAATCTACGGCATCGCACTCAGTGCCGACCAAGTCGGCATGATCGCGCAAGGCGCGTTGGCCTATTGGGGACTGGACGAGGGCACAGGAACGACCACCGCCGATGCCACGGGCCATGCCCTCACGGGCACGCTGGTGAACAGTCCGACCTGGAGCACGGGCCTGTTTGGCAATGCGCTGAAATTCAATGGCACCAACAACTATGTCAACCTGAGCAACACCAACACTTCGAATCCGCTCAAAACCACTTTGCCCATGACGATCGGGGCATGGGTAAACCTGGCCAGTACGACAACGTACCAGCGAATATATTCGAGTGATAATGATGACAATGCCACGACGATTGCCGGATGCAGCCTGAGCGTTGCCGCGGGCGGCGTGTTGGAGTGCTTTTACGGTGATGCGACCGGGAGTGGGGTCGCCCATCTTCGGGAAAAGGTAGGAACCACGGCTTTGCATACAGGTACGTGGTATTACGTGTCGGCGGTCATCCGGGGGCCAGCCGACATGTCCATTTATGTGAACGGCGTCGATGACGGCGGCGCCTACAGCGGGACCGGCGGCACGATGGCCTATACGAGCACTTCATCGAAGATCGCCACGGGCAACACTGCCTACTTTTTCAACGGCACGCTCAACGACGTCAGCGTTTACAATAACGCCCTCAGCGGGGTGGACGTGGGAGCGACTCCCACCGTCGGCGGCGGCACGCTCGCCAGCCCGGCTGTCGGGCCCCCACCCACCTACGGCATCGGCGGCTCCGGCTTCACGCTGATCAAGAATTGGGATTTCGGTACCAACGGCACGATCAAGAACATCACCGACATGGACACCAACTTCATGTACCACGATCAGTTCAATACCTACAATGATGGGGGAGGTCATTATGGCGCCAATGTCGTTGCTTCCAGCTCGTCCACAGCCATCAGCGGCCAGCCCTACCAGGGGGAGCTGATCAGTGGCGTGGCGGTCCCGACCGTTCGCACCTTCTTCACCGATTATATGCAGACCTACGTGGTCCCTCTCGGCGGCGCCACCGTCCTGGATCCCTTCTCGCACAATGCCGGGTCGGGCTCCTTCCAGGCCAAGTTCACCCTGCCCAATGGCGGATCGCTCCTCGGCCATGACATCATCTGGGAAACCAAGGTACGGTACGTTCCGATGCCTCAATTCTGGTTTGCCATCTGGACGAGCGGCAACCAGTGGAACAATGGTGCGGAAGACGATATCATCGAAAGCTACGGTTTCCAGGACTCCGGCGGCAACAATCTCGCCGGCCATTACTGGCATTCCGATTCCTTCGGCTCGAATAGCGTGAACTACTCGGCGTGGCCCCCCGGCATGGCCTCCGTGGGCTACAATTCCTTCGACCCCACGCAGTACCATACCTGGACGGTGATCTACAAAAAGGACAACACCTACGCGAACTATGTGGACGGTACCCTGGTCCAGTCGGGCACGATGTACTGGACTTTCGGCGCGACCAACGGCGGCACTCCCATCAACATGAGCTTCATCTTTGACGGGTCTTGGGGCAGCACCATCGTCGGCAACAATGAGCAGAACCTCAATGCCTCGCAACTCGCCGGCACTTTTTACGAGTGGGCCTACAGCCGCATCTACGAGCGGTAATCGCAGCCGGGCTGGCGCGGTCTAAAAAAGGGAGGCTTCGGTCTCCCTTTTTGCTTTTAAGTTACTCCAGATTCCTCCTCGTTGCCCGATAGGCTGTTGTCTTCCTGACGGGCCTCGCTCTGTCGGGAATTGCCCGTCGTAGCCGCCGCCGCAAGGCGGTGGTTTCCGGCCACGAACTGAGAGCGAGGCTACACTTCAAGGGAAAATACTCTAATCCGCGCCGATGTTCGGATTGAAGGGGATGGGGTTGCCCCAGAAATCTTTTTTTCCGTTGTCCGGGACATCTGCGCCAGCGCCGAGGCAGGATGACCCGGGCTTCAGCTTGAAACCATCCAGGTCCTTCAGCGAATGCGCCGCCATAGCGGTGGTCTCATCAACAAAGAGCGGGTCCTTGAGCACCGCGTCGGTGCCCGGATCGACGGGCGTATGACCGTAGAAACAGTTGTGGCTGAAAATTCGTGTCGGGGTGGAGTAATTGAGGTCGGCGGTAGCGGTGGTGTAGAAGATATTGTTGGTGAAAGTCCCGCTCTGGTGGCCGGTCATTTTTTTGTCGTCAATGAAGAAGCCCTTTCCGTCGGTACGGTAGAAGATGTTGTTGTAATAATCACTGATGCCGTTGAAGAACCACTCTCCCTTGCCCTGCTTGGCGCCATCGTTGACGCTGATATTGAAACGGCAAATCCGGGTATAACCGGCACGCTTTTCATTGTTGGAGAGAATAAATCCACCCTCGTTGTCACGGCTGAAATTGTACTGGTAAACGCAGGTCCCGCTCATGTTGAGATCAAAGTCCCAAGCCTGTCCGTCGTACTTGATCTGGTGGGTCCCTTCGCAGTAGTTGTACTGGAAGAGCACGTCCGAGCTGTGGAAGGCCCACATCCCGCAGCACGCCAGGCCCCGGTAACCCAGGACACCGGGGCCGCGCGGGGCGTCGCCGCTGTTGTTGGCGGCCTTGATGCACGAATTGTACTGGACGACCGGACTGGTCGCGTTGTTGATCTCAATCCCGTCCGAACCGATATTGTTGATGCGGTTGTTTTGCACCAGCGCGCCGGTGACGTTTTTTTGGGCGAAGACAAAAATCCCCGTTCCCGTGCAGTCATGCACGTCGTTGCCATCGATCAACACATCGGTCATTTGGACGGCATGGGCAAAGATGGCGCCAGCCAGGTATTGATTGTTCGATTTCGGGTCCAGCGTCGTTCCGCGCGGAGAACCTGTCTTGGTGTGATTGCTGAACCCCTCGATGAAATAAACTTCGTTGTGGAGGATTTTGATATCGGAGAGGTCGCCGCCCCATTCCCCGGCCTTGATGCCGCAGCGGTCCCCTTCGGCGCCATCAAAGATGTCCTGGCCGTCAAAATTCGTCACCGCCAGTCCCTCCACCGTGACATGGTTCGAGCCATTCTTGATAAAAACGGCGGCCTTGACGCTGCCTCCGCCGTTGATGGTCGGTTTGGGCTGGGTCTCGTCACCGTAGGCGCCGATATAGATCGGGTTGCCATCGCCGCCGGCGTTATGGATGGTGAGTTGACCGGACCAGACGCCGCCCCGCTTCAACAGGACTTTGTCCCCGGCCTGCAATTCCGTCTGGTTGACTTTCTCAATTGTTTTCCACGGCGTTGTCGCGTCCGTCCCGGCTTTCGTGTCATCTCCCTGGCTCGAGTCGACATAATAAGTTGCCGCCTGAAGACGAAGAGAAGCGAGAGCGATGACGGGAAGAATGAGACACAAAAATTTTGAGAAGACGAGCGGCCGGAGATGAATCATAAAACGATCTTTCTTGAGTTAGGTTAGGAAGCGAAAACGGTGTGAATTTTGAAAACGAAGGCATGCGCACAAGGCTGTTCACGGGGAAGAGAAATCGTCAGCGCATTCCGATCGCGCTTCCATGACAGCGGCATCGGATGCCCGAGCAGTTCGATCCGGTCGATCCTGATCGGGGCATCTTTTCCTCCTTTGGCCAGCGTGCGGACCAAGAGTTTCCCGTCCGCAGGCCAGCCGAGAGCGATGGCGTACAGGATTTTGCCTTTCCGGGTGAAGCGGACATCTTTCGCGGTGAAGGAGGCGCGCTTCACATCGTTGAAGGTGCCCTCAACGATCTCGGTCGGCCCCTCGCCGAAAATCGACCAAGGTCGGGTCCCGTAGATCGCCTCTCCATTGAGGGCCAGCCATTCCCCGATCTCCGTCAGGAGCTTTTGCTCGGGTTCCGGAATCGTCCCATCGGGTCGGGGTCCGATATTGAGGAGGAGTGCGCCGTTCTTGCTGACAATGTCGATCAGGTCATGGATGAGGGATGCGGTTGTTTTGTAGTCCTGATTCTCCACACAGCCCCACGAGTTTTTTGAGACGGCGGTATCGGTCTGCCAGAAGGCGGAGCGGATGCCCTTCAACTGGCCCCGCTCGATATCAAAGACGGCCGCGCCTTCGGGGAAGGCGTCGTTCTTGTAGTTAATGGCGACGCCACGTTTCCACTGCGCGGCTCGATTGTAGTAGTACGCTGCGAACTTTCGGAGATAGGGATCGAAGGCAAAGTGCTGGATCCACCAGTCGAACCAGACAATTTCCGGATGATATTTATCGACCAATTCGCAGCTTCGCGCGAGCCAGTTGCCCAGAAAGGCGGCGTCAGGCATCGGCAGGCTTTTGCGATGATCACGATGTTCATGGTCGTCCAGCATCGGATGGGCCGGGCCGTAGAAATCGGCGTGCCGACCGCGGCGTACGTCGGAGTCGAATCCCCGCCCACCGCCGTAATACCACCAATGCTCCGCCCGGTGGGAGGAAAGGCCGAAGATGAGTCCCTCTTTCCGGAAGGCCGCCGCCATGTCGCCCAGGAGATCGCGCTTCGGCCCCATCTTCGCGGCGTTCCATTTGGACAGGGTGGTGTCGTACATCGCAAAGCCGTCATGATGCTCGGCAACGGGGACGATGAAGCGGGCACCCGCCTTCCGGAAAAGAGCCGCCCAGGCGGCGGGGTCAAATTTCTCTGCCTTGAACTGCGGGATGAAGTCCTTGTAGCCGAACTTGCTCTGTGGCCCGTACGTCTTGACGTGATGTGCGAATTCGGCTGTGCCCCGCAGGTACATGAGCCGGGGATACCATTCGTTCCCGAACGCCGGGACTGAATAGACGCCCCAGTGGATAAAGATGCCGAACTTGGCGTCTTGGTACCACTTCGGTACAACGTAGTCGGAGAGGGACGGCCATTCGGCGGAAAAGGGTCCTTTGCAGATGGTGGGTTGAGTCATGGTGTTCCTATTCGAAAATAATGGGGACTTTGCTCGGTTGGCCTTCGGCGGCACAATGCGGGTTAGGGCAGGCGATCATGCAACCCTCCCTGCCGTCGTTGCGGACGCCGTGGCTTCTCCATCTTTCCCTGCCAACACGGTCCCCAGCGAGCCAAAGATGATCATCCAGTCGATAACGTGCATGGCGGAATCTGGATCGTAGGAAGTAACGCGGGGTCGACGAGTTAAAAGTCGTCCGACGCCTGTTAACTGTTTAGCTCGAAAGAGGTGGGATTCTCTCCGAGCTGGGCGAAAGTGGCACCTCTTTAAAACCGTCCTGACACTACCGTGAACATTTATCCCCTTTTCCCTCGTCTCGTCTTTTTATTTGCCGCAACCGTATTGCTGGTCCACGCGGATCCTTCGCCTCCGGGCGCGGTAGCCCCCACGACTCCTCCCGCACCCGCAGTGCCCGCAATGCCTGCCCCTGCGACAACAGCTCCTGCGGTACCCCCACCCGCCCCGCCGCCACTGTTTGCTCCCACGCCCGTGCTCGATATCTCCGGCAAGCGCGATTTCACCAATCCCCCCACCATTTCGGATGATGCCGCCACCCAACTCAAAGGCCTCTGTTCGCTCGTGGAATTCCAGGCCCTACCGGAAGCGGATCGTCACGTTTACACCTTCGATGTCTGGCCGGTCGACCAGAACAGCCTCGGTTCCAGCTCCTACACCTTTAATTTTCACCTCGGGACCGAGGGCGTCACCAGCCAGAAAGTGGCCTTCCTTCCCTATGGCGGTGGCCCCGGTGGCAGCCACGTTCTCTCCCGGTCAACTGATCCCGCTTCCAAGCTCAGCACCCTCAACGGATTCGGTAATCTCGATTGGGGCGGGATCATCAACCACACCTTCAAGTTCAACCAGCCCCTGCTGGCCTTCGGCGTCGTCTTGCGGTCCTCGGGAGACATCGAGTTGAAGAAGAATTACTTCGCCGGTCCACACCTGGTCAGCGAATTCCCCGTGTCCTACACCTTGACGGACGGCTCCATCATCCAACTGGGGGAAAGGGGCGAGCGCGGCGTCCTCGTCAAGGGCGCGACCGATACCTTTGTCGGCGTGATCGATCGCACCGGCCACGGCATCGTCTCCGTCAGCTACGCCATCAAGGGACTGGCCGGCAACAAACCGCAAAGCCTCAGCCTGGTCGACATCGCCTTCGCCACCATGCCGAAGCCCGCCGTGGCACCCGTCACTAATCTCAAGGGCAGTTGTGATTTTGAAAATCCCGATGCGATCAAGGAAGCGCCCACGCCTGCTTTGGAGGGACTCATCACCCTCGACGATTTCCGCTTCCTCGTCGCGAATCACCGCTATGTCTACGACTTCGCCACTTGGCCCCAAGCCGCGCCCGATCTCGGTTCGAACAGAGGTAGCTTCTCCTTCGACCTCAAAGGCAAAGGCGAGGTCGGCGAGAAAGTCACCGTCACCGCGACGAACGCAGCCAAGGACACCAAGCTCACCCAAGTCACCTTAAAGAACGACGAAGGCCAGTCCTACAAGGTTGTGGGTGGACTGGGCGACATCGGCAAGGGTGCCTGGGCCGCTCAGACCCTCAAGTTCGATAAACCGGTCTGGGCCGTCGGCGTCACCTACAGCTCGCCGAACGATCTCAATCTCGCCATGGCCGACGAGACCGCGAAGACCTACCCCGTCTCCTACACGCTGTCCGATGGCACCATCGTCAATCTCGGCACCGCCGCCGCGTCCACCAGTGTTATCTCCGCTAATGGAAAAACCTTCGTCGGCGTCAAGGACACTACCGACAAGGGAATCTCCTCCATCACCTTCCGTGTGCAGGGCACCGCCAGCGGGTCTCAATCCCTTTACATCAACGATCTCGCCTTCGCCCTCGCCGGCCTCCCTCCGGGTGATTGGAAAATGACCATGCATGACGAATTCGATGGCGACAAACTCAACCCTGCCTACTGGGCCACCGGCTATACCTATCACGATATCATCAATTACGAGTTGCAGGCCTTCACGCCGGAAAATGTCGTCGTGGCTAACGGTGTCTGCACGCTCAAGCTCGAACACCGCGATGCCGTCAACACCGACCGCCTCGGCATTCATGGCCCCACCCAGAAATTCGCCTCGGGCTGTTTCACCAGTTTCGACAAGTGGACGCAGACCTACGGCTACTTCGAGGCCCGCATCAAGATGCCACATCCCGAAGGTGCCGGTGTCTGGCCCGCCTTCTGGATGTTGCCCGACCGCGGGAAAGATTGGCCGGAGCCTATTCGCCACGATTACCGCACGGCCAAGAAATACGGCTTTGGCAGCGAGATCGATATCTTCGAGTACATGCCATTTTGGAAAAGGCTCGACGGCCTCTTCCCTATCCATTGCGGCACGATCTGGAACTACGGCAAGGTCACGCCGACCAACCCCGCGCCCCACGGCTACGGTTCGTACGCCCTCGGCAACGACGGCTGGGGCCCCGGCGAGATGGGCCTTCCCGACCCCAGCAAGGAGTTCCACACCTACGGCCTCTACTGGTCGCCCCAGCGCCTCATCTTCTACTTCGATAGCAAGCCCTTCTTCCGCGTGACCGATCCCAAGAATGTCCCCGAGGTCCCGATGTACTTTATCTTTA
>Ga0206876_1038_pt1 | contig 37299 bp, 38 predicted proteins | sample Alteio_BWOrgCont_10_FD_152619 | JGI IMG/M metagenome (GOLD analysis project Ga0206876, IMG submission 152619) | Enriched cells from forest soil in Barre Woods Harvard Forest LTER site, Petersham, Massachusetts, United States -... | ecosystem: Environmental > Terrestrial > Soil > Temperate forest >...
CCTCGTGCCGCAATAGCGGCATCTCCCGCCGAGCATCAGGTAGGAAACGAGCGGAATAAGGTCGAGCGCATGGAGCGTGTGGCCGCAGCGCATGCACTTTGAACGCCCGTGCATGATACTTGTGCCCGTATTAAAACGAAATGACAGTGCGTTTAAAAAACTCCCGATGATAAGGCCAAGTAAGGCAGCCGCCACGGCAAAAATCGAGGCGTCCTGCATCACGGCGTAACGTCGTAACAGTTGTCAGTCGGTGGAGTCGAGCCTGTCGCACCAACGCAGTTTGGTGCCGTCCCGTTAAAACTGGTATCGCCCGTACATACCTGTAACCCGCTCGGAACCGCCGGAGCATCCGCGTCCTGCGTGATGGTTGTATTTGCCTCCAAGGAGGCACCTAGGTGATATGAGCTTGGGTAGGCGCTTGTACAATCAGCACTACCGCTCGATGAGTTGAGCGCCGTGTACGCGTAACACCCAGCCTGTGTGCCATCGGTGCACGGGGTGGATGCCGTTGCATCATACGGCACTGATGACATGTATTCGGGTGCCAGACCGCACGACGGAGTAGGGCTGGTATTACATGATGAAGTCCACGCAGCGTAAATATTTATTGGATAGAAGAGATGGTCGCTGTAATATTCCTCGAGCGACACTTGGATATTTTTTATATCGGCAATACGTGCCGCATCACGTGCCTTCTGGCGGGCGACCCCGAGGTTAACCAATATGATGGATGCCAAAATGCCGATTATGGCGATAACGACCAAAAGTTCAATAAGTGTAAAACCGCGCGTTCTCATTACGTGCGTTTAGTATACCGTACAAAAAATCCCCACTCTTTCGAGTGGGGATTTTTAACCTACATAATTACTTGATCATGGGCAGCCTGTGGTGACGCTGGTGCTTGATGCATCACTCGTACTAATTATGCCTGCATTGATAGAGCCTGCCCCAGTGGTTAAGTAACTGCAGATCTCATAATTCTCAGTTCCTGGAGTGCTGCTAATCGTAGCGCTTCGAATATACAGTTCATATTGACATGCTGTTGTAGGGCTTTTGCCACAAAGACTGCCGCTACCAGTTGGATCTTTATAGCTAGCGAAGTAAGCAGGGCTTGGTCCTGTCACCGTAGAAACATCAACACCGTTTGCACACGCACTACCACCGCAAGTCAAATTAACGTTTGAACCAGTGTCAGCAAGAGCAATAGCTTTGCCCATTTCCTGAAGGGAGGTAACGCGTTGTGCGTCTTGTGCCTTGGTGCGGGCACTGTTCAACGAGACAAGCACGATAGCGGCCAAAATGCCGATGATGGCGATAACGACCAAAAGTTCAATAAGTGTAAAACCGCGGGCGCGTTTAGTAAGAAATTTTTGCATACGTATAGTATAGCCCCGTGAGCATTGTGGGCTACACCCCTCTGGGGATAAGTAGGCTAGATACTTGCGGTGGAGTTGTAGATCGGGAGCAGGACGGCCGCCAACAAGAAGCCGACACCCACGGCCAAGGCAACAATAAGTGCTGGCTCGATAAGTGAAACAAGTGTATCCACCGAGGCGTTCACCTCGCGGTTATAGAACTTGGCCATGCGTTCCAAAATATTACCGAGCTCGCCAGTTTCCTCACCGATTTTGAGCATCTGCACCATGATCGACGGGATTTCCTTCGGGTAGTGGCTAAACGTGTCGGACATCGAACGGCCGGCCTTCACACCCTCGAGTGCCTCGAGCAAAATCGCCTCGTATATCTGATTTTCAATAACAGTGGCGGTGATTTCAAGCGAACGGACCGCGCTGATGCCGGAGGAAAGCATCACGTGCATGTTGTCCGCAAAGCGCGACAGGTACAGTTTTTGATAGAGGTCGCCCACATACGGGAGGGAAATCTTAAAACGGCTCATCATAAACTTGCCGGCCGTCGTTTGTGCATATCTATAGAAGAAGTACCCACCGACGATGAGCGCAATGAGTATGAATATGCCGTAGTCGGTAAGGAAGGTGCTTAAATCGAGTATCACCTGTGTGACAAACGGGAGTGCCTGCCCGTCGCCTTCCAAGATGGCACCGATTTTCGGGATAACAACCGTAAGCATAAGCGTCATCACCGAAACAAAGGTCAGCAAGATAAATGCCGGATAGACGAGCGCGTTTTTTGCCTTGCCGGTGAGTTCGTAGGAACGGTCGATGTAGTCGGCCAAAAAGAGGAATGTCTGGTCGAGCTTGCCGGACTCCTCGCCCGCGCGCACCATGTTGATGTAAAAGTCGGAAAAAACCTTCGGATGTTTGGACAGGGCTTTCGAAATCGACGTACCGCTCTGGAGGTCGTCACCGATGTCGGTCAGCGCCTTGCGCAAAAATGGTTTTTCCGCCTGCTCGGCAAGGAGACGGAAGATGCGAAGTGCCGACACCTGTGCTTCAAACAATGTTGCGAGCTGGCGCGAAAGGAGCACGATGTCGCGGTTCGATGCACCGCCAAAAAAACTTATGTTATTGAGCGCCGCCATAAGACCGCCACTCTCGCTTGCAGCCTTGATAGATGTAAGTGTGAGGCCGCGGCGCTGCAACGCTTCAACTGCCGCATCCTGTGTTGGCGCGTTGGCGGTGCCGCTCTGCGGCTGGCCTAGGTTGTCGAGGCCTTCGTACTTAAATTCAGTCATGGTTTACAATAGTCTCTCCAAATTCTTCGGGTTCCACGAACGCGCGTATGCACTCTCGACCGTTATCTCACCCGCGCGCACAAGTTCGGAAAGCGAGCGGTTCATGTCTATCATCCCTTGGTCGGAGCCGGTTTCAATAACCGTCTGGATTTCGTGCGTGCGCTTTTCGCGGATCAGGTTTGCGACGGCACTATTATTTATCAAAAGCTCGCAGGCAGGAATAAGGCCGCCCGAGATGCGCGGGATAAGGCGCTGCGAAAAGATGCCCGCGAGCGACGACGCAAGCTGGATGCGGATTTGATCCTGCTGATCCCCCGGAAACGAGTCGATGATGCGGTCTATCGTCTGTGCTGCGTCGTTGGTATGTAGTGTCGAAAATACCAGATGGCCGGTTTCTGCGGCGGTAACTGCCGTGGCCATGGTTTCGGGCGTGCGCATTTCGCCTATCATCAGCACGTTTACATCCTGGCGGAAGACCGACGTGAGCGCCGTTTCGAAATCACGGGTATCGATGCGGACTTCGCGCTGCTCGATGAGCGATTTTTTATTTTCAAACAAATATTCTATCGGGTCTTCTATCGTAACGATGTGTTCGGTGCGTTCTTGGTTTATTTTTTCCAAAATTGCCGCGAGCGTTGTCGTTTTGCCCTGCCCTATCGGCCCCACCACAAGGAAGAACCCCTGCTGGCGCGACGCAAACCCCTCAAGTGCTGGCGGCAAATTTAATTCTGCCAAGGTTTTGATAACCTTTGGGATAAGGCGCAGTGCCACGCCAATTTTCCCGCGTTCAAAATAGCCGTTGCCGCGGAAACGCACCGTGCCGTGTTCGTACGAAAAATCTATTTCCTGCTCCTTCAAAAAGAGCGCCTTCTTTTCGGGCGTGAGCATTTCCGAAAGCAGCCCGAGCACGTCGTCGTTGGTAAGCACGGGCTCCGACAACATCGGTGCCAGCGAGCGCGACACGCGTATGACAGGCTGGATGCCCGCGCCCAAGTGGAGGTCGGACGCGCCCTGCGAGATAAGCAACTCTATCAGCCCCGCTAATTTTTGCTTGTAGTCCATGGTTTAAATTTTTACTTCCTTGCCCGGCCCATCGTCGACACCCTCGGTATCAATGGCTTCAACCGGTTCTGCTTTTTTCGCGGACTCTATCGGCGTCATTTCATCGTCCAAATCGAACTGGCCGCCCAAGGTGTTCACCTCCTCGAAGGGAATCATCCCTTTTGCAGATTTAATAATAGCATCCTCTTTCATGGTGAGCATGCCGTGCTTGCGTACAATAGCGAACATTTCCTCCTCCGTTTTCTTGTCGAGAATGGCGCGCTCAAGTTCGGCGTTCATGTCAAAGACTTCCATGACGGCGACGCGTCCCTGTGTGCCCGACGGGCAGTCAGGGTTCGGGTCCAGCCGGTAGATTTCATCGAACGATGGCAATTGCGCGCGATATTTCTCGGGCAGGTCGTCAAATTCGGCCTTGAGCATTTTTTGCATGCTTATGTCAGGCGTCACTTTTTTACCGCCGCCCTTGCAAAGCGTGCGGACAAGACGCTGTGCCATGCCCAAAATCAAAACGGGTGGGATAAGATACGGCTCGACACCCATGTCGAGGAGGCGCGGCACGATACCGATGGAGTTGTTGGTGTGGATGGTCGACAACACAAGGTGGCCGGTCAACGCGGCCTGCACCGCCAAGTTGGCAGTCTCGGCGTCGCGGATTTCTCCCACCATGATGATGTTCGGGTCTTGGCGGAGCGTTGTGCGCAAACCGTTGGCAAAGTCGTAGCCAATTTCAGGCCGCACCTGGCTTTGCGACACGCCGGGGATGGTGTATTCAACCGGATCTTCAAGCGAAAGCACATTTTGCTGTTCCCTATCAACTTCGTTCAAGATGGCATACAGCGTTGTCGATTTACCCGAGCCTGTGGGCCCCGACACAAGCACCAAGCCGTATGGTTTTTTAATTGCCTCGCGGATAAGCGCCAGGTCGCGTGCCGACATCCCAAGATTTTCCAAACGCAAATCCTGTGCGGCGCTGCCCAAAATACGCATCACCACCTTTTCGCCGTAATACGTCGGGAAGGTTGAAACACGGAGGTCTATTTTTGTATTTCCCACGCTGGCAGAAAAGCGGCCGTCCTGCGGTTTGCGTTTTTCATCCAGCTTCATGTTTGAAAGCACCTTGATACGCGCCACAACGGACGAATGTACCTTCGACGGCAGCGTAAGGTTGGTGATAAGGAGGCCGTCGATGCGAAAACGCACGCGCGTATGTTCATCCATGGGCTCTATGTGGATGTCGGACGCGCGCTGTTCGGAGGCGTGCTGCAAAATTGTTGCAACGATTTTTGTAACCGGTGCGCCCTCGCTAATTGCCTCGTCCGTGTCGGTGACTTCATCCTCTTCAACGGAGATGTTGCGCGATTCGCCCGTTTCCCGCACGTCTTTTTTACTCTGGGTTTCCAAGTCGGAGAGCGCCTTCCCCACTTCGCCCGAGAGGCCGCGGTATTCTGAAATGAGCGTCGTAAAATCCGCCTTGCTGATGAGAAACAACTTGTATGGCATCCCTATTTTGCCGGAGATAAATGTGAGCGCGTCGCGCGCCTCGAGGTTATCGGGGTCAATAACGCCCACTTCAAGCGCGCCGTCGGTGGCCGCCAAGGGTACGATGCCATAATGCCGCGCGGATTCTTCCGGAATATAACTCAACACGCTAAACGGCACCGGGTCGGTGCCAAGCTGTCTCGTGGGCAGGCCAAAATACGCGCCTTTTACTTTTAAAATATCCGCGATGGAGACACCCGCCTGCGTTAAAATTTCTTCCTCCTCGGCGCCTTGTTTTGCAAGCGCTACACGCAGCTGTGCGGCAAGCCCCGAATCGAGTGAACCGTTTTGTTCAAGGAGTGCGAGCAGATCCATAAATATGTACCTCCGCTAGTGCGCGAGGGATGGAGGAGTAATTGCTGAATTTTGGGAAGACTGCGCGGCAGAGAGCGTGGAGGCGCTTGCCGGTGCAAACGGGTTGGTGCGGCCCACGGAAGGCGGCGGCGGTATTACGACACCAAAGTCCGTCAGCGAGACGAATGTCGGGTCGCTAAAGATACTTCCGTCGAGCTTAATCGTGCGGAGGTTTGTAAGCGTCACCAAAAGATTTTGTGATATGGGGCTCGAGGTTGATGCATCAGTGGAGGAAAGTGATGGCGACGCAGAGAGCGACGAAAAGCCAAAATAGATAAGCGCAAGCACCGCCACTATCGCCAAGACTGTTACAAGTTTATTTTTTTTCAAAAATTCCATACGTATTTTAGTGGAGCCAGTAGGTCCGTATCTCAAACTTGTAAAGGTTTAGGTCGCCCGGCCCCGTCGTAAAGGAAATCTGGTCGACATCGATGATGCGGAGGCTGTGTTCAAGATCTTCCTCGAAGGCAAGGAAATCGCTGTAGCTTGCGGAAACGGAAAACCCAACTTCCACGGTCCCTATGGCCGAGCCGCTCGGGCCCACCGCCAGCGAGGAGTTCTGCCCGCTCGCACCGGACGTGTCGCCCAGCTGCACGTCGGAAAGCGTAAGGTTGTGGCGCGACGCGATGTTGTTGATGTCTATGATAAGGCGGATGTTGTCGACATTGTCGGGCAGCACATGCGAAAGTTTGGTAAGGTCGTCGTCCGAAAATGATGCCTGCGTTGCAAGCAGCTGGTCGCGCAGGGCGTGGAGTTGCTGAGCCTTGTTGAGCGCATCGTCATACGACGCATTTTGTGCCGACAAGGTTTGGACATTTTGAAAATGAGGGTTGGTAAAGAGTATAAAGAGCGCAACACCCGCTATAATCAAACCGGTTGGGATAATAATGCGTGTCATATCAGTTAGTTGCTTGCCCTGAGCCTGTTGAAGGGGTCGTTGATGTGGCAGGTGCGGTGTTTATAATCGGCGCCGGCGCAACTCCAAGATTTTTTGCGTAGTTGATGAGCGACGGGCTAACCGTCGCCGCAACTGAAAAGGTCACGGTGCCGTTGGTATTTATCTGGACGTCGGAAAAGACAACGTCCTTGAGCGATGTAACTGCACCGAACTGGTCACTCTGCAATGCAACGGTTGAAAAGCTGTCCGCCACGCCAGCAAGCACGATACTTGCGGAGTTGTCGCTCTGGAGCGTGTATTGGAAGCTGGTAAATTGCACATTAGGAAGCGTTTGAGCACCAAGCAAATTAAATATTGCCGACGGCGCAACGTGTGACGAGAGTAATGCGTTGGCGTTATTGATGCGGGAGTCGAGCTTTATAAGCCCGTCTATGGTGTTTAAGTCAAAGGCACCCTCGGCTGCATTAAGTGACGCCGTCTTGCTTGCAATGGATGAGTTCAAAAAGTTTTCGTAGGCAAACACGCCGCCCGCCGCAACCAGCGATGCAATAAATATAAAAAGGGCGATAAAAAAGAGGATGCCAACGCCGCCCGACTCATGGTAGGCATTGCCCGTATCGAGGGGCTTTTTTGGAATGAACGAGGTTGGAGCTTGTGGAGGCATTATATATTTCCTGCTCTCTACATTATATAGTCAGATTTAGAAAGCATGTGGTGCTGTTAACACCTGCCTGCGCAGGCAGGTGCGTTAGCCGTTTTCCTGCAGCCTCCGGAGTGCCAAGCCAACCGCCACGGAAAATTCGGGGCCCGCTTCCTTCAAAATCTCTTCCAAAAATGCCGGCGCCTGTGTTTTTGCAAACGGGTCCGCAAGGCGAAGCTCGGTTTGTATCGAGCGCTGCGCAAATTCCTTCAAGCCCTTGAGCGTCGCACCGCCACCTGTCATCACAAGCGCACCTAAAGGCTGGTTCATCCGTGCTTCGTACGCGGTTACCGTGCGGGCAAGTTCGGAAAACAGCACCGCAAGGGTCAGCTCGAGCGATTGTTTGAGCGCCGGCACGCCCGCAATGGTCTGGTCGCCGGTTAAACCAAACTTACGCTTCTTTTGTTCGGCATCGGCCACAGTAGTTGCCAAGGCGCGGCTCGCCGCAAGTGTTAAATCTTGGCTGCCGTGGCTGATGATGTGGCTTTCGTGGATAACACCGCGCTCAACCACATAAAATTTGGTTGTTGCGGCACCCATGTCGATGACGGCAACAGGCGCGATACCACGGTCGAGTGCCGCGCGTGCCGCACTAAAGACTTCGATTTCAAAAAATGCGACCTTCACGCCCGCACTTTCGGCAATGCTGCGGAATTTCGAAATAGTGTCGTTGTGTATTGCCACAAGCAACACTTCCATCTTGTCGTTTGGTGCGGCATTTTTCCCCCCGCCCGAAATTACAAACCAGTCGAGCAGCACCTCGTTAATTGGCACGGGGATATATTTGCGCGCCTCAAGCGGCATCACCTGCGCGAGCTGTTTTTCAACAGATGCAGGCAACGTAATAACTGAAACAAGGCTTGATGCATACGGGATGGAGATAGCGGCGTCGAGTGTCGTAACATTTGCCTCGCGCATCACGTCCTTAAGCGCTTCGGCGATTTTGTCGGCTGGCAATGCAGTTGCGCGGCCCACTTCGAGCCCCGCGTACGGCCCAAGTGCAATAGCGCCGTACGTTTCAAGTACGACACGGCCCTTGTCGTGCCGGAGCTGCACGATTTTTATCGACGAGGTGCCAATATCGACACCTAGTGCGCTCTTTGTCTGCGTCGCAAAGAGATTCGACAATGAGGAAAGGGAAAATGCCATGGCAAAATGCGGAGAACAGCTACCAGTATATCATTAGTAGCAATGACGCTCTCCGATTTTTTCGGCCGGATGCTCGATGTCGTTGCGCCGCCTCGGCCGACCGAAAAACTAGTTCGCACGCTAACCCTGCAAGAACTCCGTTTGCTGACACTTCGCGGCGACAAAAGCGGTTCGCTCCCCTATCACGACGAGCGCGTGAGGGCGCTGGTGTGGGAATTAAAATATTACGCACATAAACGCGCAAAACTGCTGGCGGGGGCGGTACTTCGGGACGTGCTTGTGGGCATTGCGTCGGAAAGTTTGGGCAAACCGCTCCTTATCCCCGTCCCCATGCATCCGTCCCGCCGCCGCGAGCGTGGCCACAACCAAACAGAGGTGTTATGCAAGGCGGCACTCGCGCACATGAGGGGGTTTTATGACTACCAACCGCATGTACTTGTCCGCACACGCCATACCCCGCAGCAACAAGGGCTCCAAAAACACGAGCGGATACACAATTTGAAAGATTCGATGGAGATAAATAAAAAATCAAATCTAGATAAAGTAAATCTACATTATGTGCGCGGCCGTGTCTGCGTCGTCGTGGATGATGTCTCTACAACAGGTGCCACGTTTGCCGAAGCAACCCGCGCACTAAAAGCTGCAGGTGCATCCCATGTTGAATGCGTTGCCTTGGCGTATTCGTAAAAAACTAGAGCAAAAATGCCAGCGCTGCCACGATGATACCAATAAGCACCGAGTGGATGATGATTTGTCGTGCCTTGCGTTTGTCCTGTGCACGATACTCCGCCTGTGCGACAGTGTCAGTCTTTCCTACGTCGCTGCTCATGTTAAAGACGCCGCGCATGCCAAAGTTTACGCAAAAGTGCATAAGCCCCTGCAAAAATCCCATCGCGCTAATTGCTGCGGGGATAAAGACAACAAGACGGACTGCGGGTGCGACGTTTGCGTAGATAAAATATGCTTCAAGCACGACCGTGACAATCAAACCGCTCCAGCCGGCGACATTTCGCCGCCGTGCTTCTGCATCGCTCAGGTTGCAGACACCAGGGACATAAGTTCGCTCCATATATACAGTCTAGCATTGACGGGTGAATATCGCGTGTATACTAAAAAAGCCTTACCAATAAACGAAACGTCATATTTATATGAAGGAAAGCTATGTAATCCATAAAGCGGCTATTATCATCTGGGCACTCTTTATAGCGGGGCCTGTTTTTGCACAAGCCAACCAGGGCGGCATGCCCCCACCACCTCCGCCTCAAGATGCACCACTGATGCAGGGCCAGCCCATGGTAATCCAAGGCAGATATGACGGCCTGCCTGCGCAGGCAGGGATGGGCTCAACCACGCCACCCATGCGACATGGCGGGCCGATGCGCCCTGCAGGTGACATGGGCACTTCCACAAACGGCCGCCCCCCAATGCCACAAGGACAAGGCGAATATCACGGCGGGATGATGGGTAGTTCAACCCTGGGCATGCCACCACAAAACGGCACCTCTACCCCACCAATGCCTTCGCGCGGTATTGCCGGCTTCTTCGCCCATCTCGGTGCCTTCTTCCATATGGGCGGCCCAAATGCATCATCAACTCCCCCGAACCCACCAATGATGGACGGCGGCTACGCAACCACAACCCTCTCCGCCTCCTCAACCCCTCCTGCCCCACCCCGCGGCGTTATGGGCTTCCTCCAACACTTGTTTGGGTTTTTTCACTAATTAATATTTGAGCAGAGAAAAACCCGCCACATGGCGGGGGTTTTGCTAACCTGATGAACTTCTAAAAATAAATTGGAGAATGGTTAAAATCGGACAAGACGCAGGCTCAGCAAGAGAAAAATAGGTCTTCGATGTCCACAAGGTGAAACACCAGCAGTGCTATAATTACTATTAATTATGGCTCGAAAAACAATAGTTAGATTAAATAAAGAGGGACGCCTGACAACAGTAGGGACTCCTAATTTATTTAAGGTCCGAATATCTTCCAACAACCAGCCTGCTTTCAAAATGATAGATCTCTTTGCGGGAATAGGAGGCATACGTCTTGGATTTGAAGCGATGGGCGGAGAATGTGTTTTTACTTCCGAATGGGACAGGCCGGCACAACAAACGTATCAGGCAAACTTTGAAGAACTTCCCTACGGAGACATTACGCAAATAAATCCCAGTGACATACCGGCATTTGATGTTCTTCTCGCGGGATTCCCCTGTCAGCCGTTTTCACAGGCAGGAAAAAAACTTGGACTTGCGGATACGAGGGGTACCTTGTTTTTTGATATTGCAAAGATAGTGGAATTTCACCGCCCCAAGGTCGTATTTCTGGAAAACGTAAAAAGATTCAGGAGCCACGAAGGCGGAAGAACGTTCGAGACTATCAAGGGAGTGCTTGAAGGTCTTGGTTATGAAATTCATGCGGAAGTATTGAACGCGAAGAACTACGGAGTTCCCCAGAACAGGGAGCGTATTTATATAATTGGATTCTTAGGCGAGACTGATTTTGCCTTTCCAAAATCCCTCGGAAAAAAGACACGCCTCGGAGATATTTTGGAAAAAAATGTCGACCCCAAATACACTATTTCGGATAAATTATGGGCAGGCCACCAAAGAAGAAAAAAGGAGCACGAGGAAAAGGGAAACGGATTTGGATATACCCTGTTCAATGAGGATTCCGCGTACACGAGTACAATATCGGCACGTTATTACAAGGACGGTTCGGAAATATTGATCGAACAAAAAGGAAAGAATCCCCGCAAACTAACTCCTCGGGAAGCAGCCCGACTGCAGGGCTTCCCTGATAATTTTGTTATTCCTGTCAGCGACGCGCAGGCGTATAAACAATTCGGCAACAGCGTTGCGGTGCCTGTCATCAATGCCTTGGCGAAGGAAGTTTCCAAGACTCTTGCAGAATTAAAGAAAACTTCTCCGAGCCAGTACAAACAAATTGATTTGGATAAAATCCGAAAGAGAAGTGTGGACAGGGCAAAGAGGCTCGTTCAAGTAACGGTCTAGTATTTCTCAGTAACAAGAGACTCCCAATAGTCATTGCCGGCGCGCCATTGCGAATATGGACGTGGATTGCCGGCATACATTCCACTGTCAAAGAATATTTCTCCTTTCCTTACATCATCGATCCACTTTTTAAAATTTATTGGTCTTCCAAAAACAATATTTGAATAAACCCCATCGGTCTTTAGACACTTGAACCACCCAAGATTGTTAAATTTTCGCTCGACTCTCAATTTCATGAGATCTGCATCCCATCTTGCCAATACAAGTTTTTCTTGCCGCAAGGCCTTGGGGACGACTTTTGACTTGTTAGGTCTCTTGTCTTTGCTAAACGAGTACATCGCAAAAATGTTTCCCTCTTTGTCCACCACCAGCTTTTGTCCGAAGGTATTGTAATCACCAACCTTAGGTGTGGGTTTACCAGACCACGAATGTCGGTTTTCTTTTAGGATATTTGGTGCACCAAAGATTTCCAGAAACATCGTGCGGTCAAGACCGTGCTCATTCCCCTTCTTATAGATACGATACTTGGGCGACCAATCCCCAAAGGTTGTCTTGCTGCCTGTATCATTTTTCATTTCAAAACCGTCTATGTCTGGAGTATTGCTGGCATTGTGTGCCACACCCATCTGCTTTTCAAGCCAATGACCTCCCTTTCCATCGTGGGCAAGATTAGAACGTGATGTGTCCGGCTTCCTTCCTTTTACATTTGTAATAAAACGCTTAATTATCTTCTTTTTTATCTGTTCAGGTGTGTCCGCCTGCTTGGCGTTCTTGGCGCTCGTCATTCCCGCATGCTACCAAAACATGCCGCGCGAAGCTATGCCCCCAAGGCGCGCAATACATTATCAAGAACCCACTCGGGTCTTTTTTGTAAATCATGCTCCCAGACCCTTATTACCTTCCAACCCATTTTCCTCAGCTGTCTATTTATTTTTTTATCACGTCGGACATTTCCTTCAATCTTGGATATCCAGAACTTCGAAGGCAGCCGGCCCCTGTTGCGTTTCAAATCATGCCCATGCCAAAAAGTCCCATCAACAAAGAAAGCCACCTTCTGGGCGACAAAAGCAACATCAGGCCTGCCCGGTATTTTTTTATAGTGCAGTCTGTATCTATATCCTCGAGGATACAACACCGAACTTACAAGCTTACGAAATGCAATTTCGGGTTTGGTATTCTTGGACCTGATCAGGGACATCACCTCGCTCCTCTTCTTTTTTGTAAAAACATCAGCCATGTAGGATTAGTATTCGCAATTCGGAATGGTAGTTTTTTATTTTAATTAAAAAATTTATACGAAATTGGAATCTTATTGAGGCTCGTTTACAATTTTTACAACTTCATCAAAAATAGCTTTCAGTTCTGGAGGAACCTCAAGCCCTCGCTCCTTCATTTTTATTGTGCCGACTGATCCAATTAATCTTTTTAGATAAGTGCCGGGATCTCCAGCTCCTTTAGCAAACATAACCTTATTAAAATCCTTCAGCCTTTCTGCTCCGTGCTTTGACACATTGAAATCAGAAGCGACCACCTTCTCTCTAGGGCTTAAATTTTCGTTAATAACTTCAGCAACTATCTCAAGCGGATAATAATCTTCGATTGTTCCTTCTTTTAAGCAGAAAACCTTTTTAATATTTTTTAATTCAGCTCCACTTTCTCTCTCAATGTCCGTTGCTTGTTTTTGAGCATCTTTATCCAGCACAACAACACAAGGAATATCATAGGCTAGTAATAACTTTGCCGTACTTCTAATAGTGTGCAAATCACTTCCGCGCAAGCTTATTATTGCAATTCCAAGTTTAAATTCACTTAAACCCAGCATTTCCATTAGAATTGGAAAGCCGTCCTCTTCTGTATTGCCCTCTACTAAAATTGCACAATTACCACCGCCCTTTAGTAGCGCGTCAGACGGTCTAATGCCTAAATCGGTTCTTAGTTCTTCCAACATTAAAGGATTAAAGGTTTTTGCAATGGTATTGCCCCCAATAGTGCGAGTTAGAATAATATTGTTTTCAAATTTGCTTCTCTCTAGAAAAACTGGGGAATGGGTGGTCACAATTACCTGAGAATCTTTGCTGATTTCCTGCAGGACGGTAAGTAGTTGTCTTTGCGCTTTCGGATGCAGACTATTTTCTGGTTCCTCCATAGCAAAAATTATCTTCCCTCCAACATCAAGGCCGGCGATAAGTCGGAAGAGGGCGATAATAAGATTATTTTGAGTACCAGCCCCTCTATTTGAAATTAAAACGTTCTCGACTCGGTCGTCTGAGAGTTTTACCTTAAATGAAACTCCTTCGATTGGGTCTACCGTAAGTTCATCGAAGAGCAACTTGAGGTCTTCGTTGCTCATTTGCTGTCTCAAAAACGACTGTAATGTGTCTTTAGGCTCCTCGAGAGATTTTCGTAAAATTTCTTCAATTTTGGGTAAAGAATTATCAGGATCGTTCCCCTTAATCGCTTCATGCATTTTTGCTCTCATGGTTTTTCCTAAGAGAGCTGTCTTATTCATAGAAAACTGAACTGATAAATCCCTGTGGACCGGTATGAAGTGGAAGGATTCACTGGAGAAATAATCTTTGAGTATCTCTTTATCAATTGATTTTGTCGAACCATCCTTCATCACCGCTTTTACCTCTGGAGTTTTGTCAAAAGCAAAAACCTTACGGACTACAATTTTTCCATCTGCATGTTTAATGGCCGCTAACTCGGGAGCGCTTGGCAGGTTTTCAAAAGTTAAAGTTATACTGATGTCGCTGTCAGTTTTTTCACAAAAGAAATCTTCTTTCTCGGTAGCCTTTTTATTTGTAAAGAAACGCTCTAATGCAAATAGAAAAGATGTTTTTCCGACGTCATTTTCACCCAATAAAACGGAAAAATTATTGAGAGGAACATCTACTTTTTTTAGAGCGCGAAAGTTCAATATCTCTGCCCGACAGATATTCATAAAGAATGTTATTTTAAATTTCTAATTAATACCACGTCGCAACTCCTCCGTGATGGGAGCAGGTGCCGCTGCGGTGTTGGCTGAAGCTGTAGGTGCCGTCGCCACATTGGGCGGTGGCATTGGCAGGGATTGCTGGCGCGTAGGCGGGTGAATGGACTTCGTTTCCAGAAACGTTGGTGTAGTAATTGTTATTTGAAAGTTGCTCGTCGGTTGCTTGGACCTGTGCGGATTGGGCTGCGGGTGCTGAGGCAGCAGTTGCAGCAACCATTGGGGTTGATACTGCAGTTGGAGCGGGCGTGCTGTTTGCAAGCGCCAAGGCAAAAATGCCTAAAATCGCGAGCGGGATTGTATATCTCTTCTTTGTATACCAGCTGCGCTTCGGAAGCGTCTCCATGATGACTTCACTCTACTCCGCTCCCGTTTTAACGCAATATCATAAATACTTTTGTTTGATTTTAGGGGAATTTTAGAAAGATTTGATGTGAAATTTACTTTTAGGATATCGGGGAGGATGTGGTGTTGCTGGGTAAAAGAAAAGAGGCCCTTGTGGGGCCTCTCAGGAAGGAAGTAGGAAGGACACGGGGATCTGGAGGATCTCGGAAAGATCATCGCAGGCAAGCTCGGAAAGCTTGTATGTGGTGGCCGTTGCGATATCGCGGCCGTCTTCCCTCTCAATGATGACTTCCGCCAAGAGTGCGCCTTCCCTGTCCAGAATGCGCACGTGCTTGTTGTGTTGGTCGAAGTGCAGGGTAGCCCCTGGCGCTTCTTTCCTACGATCAAGCGTCTCGGCAAACTGCTCGAGATTCGACCGGTAACTCGCAACCCAATGCGCGGGGCCGGGCGGCCATACACGCTGCGGGGCCGTGGGGCGACTAATAAGCCTTCTGATAAAACCCATCATTACTCACCTCTATGGTTCTATATGGTCTGCCAGTACTCTACCTCGCGTAAGGCAAAAAAAGCAATCCGGTTTACTTATTCATACCGCAGGGCATCAATTGGGTTTTTGCGTGCGGCTTGGCGCGCGGGATAGATGCCGAAGGCGATGCCCGCAATGCCCGACACGACGAGCCCCAATATAACTGCCGCTATGGGAAACGCGAAGGTCCATCCAAGCGACGGATCAAAGGTGCTTATGGCAAGATACACCAATGTTATAAATGTCGCGCCCGCGAGGATGCCTATAACGCCGCCCGCAAATGTTAGCAGTACTGATTCGATAAGAAATTGCTGGAGAATGTCGTTGTTGGTTGCACCCACCGCCTTGCGCAGGCCGATTTCGCGCGTGCGTTCGGTCACGGCGACGAGCATGATATTCATAATCCCGATGCCACCGACAATAAGTGAAATAGATGCAATGGCTGCCAAGAATAATGTGAGTATCGACGTGATGTTTCCAAGCAGCGAGAGAATGTCGGCTTGCGTTTCGATATTGAAATCGTATTTGTTGGGGTCGGTAATGCCGTGGTTTTGTGCCAAGACAAACGTGATGCGTGATGTTACAAAGCTGATGTCGTACGCAGGGTTTGCCTGTACCAAGATGGTGCTGAAGTAGGTAATGCCGAGCAATTCTTTTTGCGCGATGGTGATTGGGATAAGCACGATGTCGCCTTGGTTGACGCCGAAGGCACCCGTCCCGCCCTTTGCAAGCACGCCGACAACGCGGAACGACACGTCTTTTATACGGATAGTTTTATTTATCGGGTCGATGTTGGCGCCAAACAACGTCGTCGCCAAGTCGGGGCCTATCACCGCAACGGGCGTTGCCGAATCAACATCCGTCTGTGTAAACGCGGCCCCCTTCCCTATCGTGAGATTTCGCAGCGGGAACATGTCGGCCGTTACACCTTGGTAACTCTCTGTCGCATCGTTGCTGCCGTACACGACATCAGCCTGCCCACTTACCAAGGGCGCAACCGCGGTAATCGACGGTTCGCGCTGTAGCGAATTTACATCCTCTTGCACCAAACTGGTGATGATAATGCCCTGTTCGGCGGCCGGCGGGGAAAATTTACCGTTGCTCGGTGCCCCCGGCGTGATGATTATCAAGTTTGAACCGATGCCCTGCACCTGCCCGATGATTAAATCCTGCGCCGACTGCCCAATGGACATGAGCACTATGACCGACGCGATACCAATGACGATGCCAAGCATCGTAAGCAACGAACGCATCTTGCCGTGGATGAGGCTGCGGGTCGACGTTTTAAATGCATCTTGAAACAACATAGATTTATTTGAGCGGCCCGTGCAGCTTGTGCGCAGTTATTGCCTTGTCGCTTTCAATCACACCGTCCTTCATGCGGATGATACGGTTGGCAAACTCGGCGGTCTGCGTTTCGTGGGTCACGAGCACAATGGTGCGGCCTTTTTCGTGGAGTGATTTTAAAATTTCCATCACCTGCAGGCCGCTTGCGGAGTCGAGGTTGCCTGTTGGCTCGTCGGCAAAGATAACGTTTGGGTCGGCAACAAGTGCACGCGCAATTGCAACGCGCTGTTTCTGCCCGCCTGAAAGCCTGCCTGCCTCGGCGTGCAATTTTTCTTCCAAGCCCACCGACCTCACTGCGTCTTCTACCAATTTGCGGCGCTTGCTTGGCGTAATATCCAATGAATATAAAAGTGGAATTTCAACATTGTCATAGACAGTCAAACGCGACAGCAGGTTAAAGGCCTGAAAGACGAACCCCATGTCCTTGTTGCGGACGTGCGCCAGCTCTTGGTCGGTCATATCGTTCATGCTTTTGTTTTGGAATTTGTACGAGCCGCCGGTTGGCCTGTCGAGGAAACTCAATATATGGAGCAGCGTTGATTTGCCCGAGCCCGACGGCCCCATAATTGATACAAATTCGCCCTTCTCAATGGAAAAAGTAACCCCGCGCAGCGCCTGCGTCGGAGTATCCTCTTCGGTGTATTCCTTTTTAAGATTTAGAATATCTATCATTAACTTTTAAGCCCGATAGTGATAACCTGCTCGCCCGCGGTAACGCCGGAGACTATTTCGACATTGCCGTTTTCGTCTTGGATGCCGAGCATCACCGGCACCTGCACTACTTTTTTATTTTGGAGGATTTCGACATACGTGCCTTGGTCGTTCTGCAAAATTGCATACTGCGGCAAAATCAACACGTCGGGTTTGCTTTGTGTCTGGATATCAAGGTTTGCCGTGAGGCCGCTCTTCAAGCGCGGGTCGGCCTTGTCGAACGAAACTTTTACAAGGTAGGTGATAACGCCACCGGTGTCAGTTTCTGCCGGTGCGATGTAGAAGACCGAACCGTTGAACGTCTCCCCAGGGAACGCGTCCAATGTCATGGAAACTGGATCCCCTACTTTCAACTTACCGACATCCGTTTCGGACGCACCGGCATCCACTTCGAAACCGTTCATCCCGATAATTGAAACAAGCGGCGTACCCGGGCTTGCAAGCTGCCCGACTTTTGCATCCTGCTGTGTTACGGTGCCGCTAATCGGCGCGATGATTTGTGAATTCTGCAAATTTGCTTCGGCACTTGCAACCCCTGCCTGTGCCTGTTCGACCTGCGCCTGTTGTGCGGCGATGGAGCTCGGCGTCGAACCCGCTTGTTTAAGTGCCAAGTTGGCCTGCGCCTGCGCGACGGTCGACTGCTGCGACGCAATATTTTGCGAGATGGTATTTAAGCTGCTGATAGATGCATTTATTTCAGTCAGGCCCACAGTTACGTTTGCCTTGTCCGCGGCAAGTGCCGATGCGCTGAGGTTTAAGTTTTCGTCGAGCGTCGCGGACACCGCATTAAACAACTGCTGCATCACGGCCAAATGCGCCAAGTCCTTGGTAAGTTCGGCTTGGAGTACCAGCGATGGCGACGATGCGCTGAGGCCGGTGAGTTCCGCCTGCCATGCATTTAGTTCGTTGCTTGCCGAGATGCGGAGTGAAATTGCATTGGATGCATCCTGCGAATCATTTGTTTCGTACGTCAGCGTTGGCTGTTTTGTTTCGCCATTGGCAAACAGCGTGTTTATCTGCGTGCGTACTGCGTCGTTTGCTTTTGCATAGCCGCTTGTTGCCGCGTCGCTGATGCTTGCATACAAATTGACCAAATCCTGTTGTGCCACGGCGAGTGCCGCTTGTGATGCCGCAATATCCTGCGGTTGCGAACCGGCCTCAAGGCCTGCAAGTGTTGCCTGTTCGGCATCAACGTTTGCCTGCGCTTGGTCGAGCGATGCCGAAAGGCTCGCGGTATTGAGTTCGGCAATAACGGCACCCGCCCCCACGGTACTCCCCAGCTGGTAATTTACGCGCGCAATGGTGCCGGTGTTTTGGAAGCCAAGCTGCACGCTTTGCATCGGTGTGGTGTTGCCGGTGACCGAAACCGTTTCAGTTATGGGGCCTTCGGTAACAGCAACAAATTGGTACGTGCTTTTTGGATGATGAAACACTATATATAGGACAATAAGAACGAGGAGTATCAACCCGCCTATCACCCATTTAGATTTAAAAAATTTCGGAACCCTTTTTGAGAGTGATGCCATTGGTACCTGCTAGTATAGCATTTTGAGTGAAATGGAGGGATTCGGGAGGGAGTTTCTCATTCGAGGGATTCGGTCACAAATAATTTTCTGCTGAAAATTTTCGCGACCCCGCCTCGACACCGACGTGTCTGCGGCTTTCGAATCCCTACTCCAACCCCGACAGAAACAAAGAAATAGGTGCCGAAGCACCCATTTCTTTGTTTTGCGGTGAGGCTCGGTCTAGAACTTCGCCATTCCAATCAGTGTAAGGGTTTCTTGGCGAGTTGGCGACTGAACAAAATTAGGAGGAACGGTCGGAGTCAGAAAGTCCATCCGGTGTTCACCTGCGTTCCCCCCTGAGCATCCGCTGGCCATTCCACGTCGGTATCTATTACGATCTTGCTTTCGGCCTTCTTAGCTCCGACAGATCTGGAAAAAACGGTCACCTTATCTCCTCTCTCAACATCAAAAGTGAACTGGTCGTTTATTTTGTCACCGACAACCCACCCGGCGTTATGAGCGCCCATCTCAGCATCTGTTTTTCCTTTTGGTGTGAGGCCCACGCTGAATTCCTTATGCACATCATCAACGCTCGCTGCTCCAAGGCTGACGCGAGCGCTATTTTCCCCTGGAGGCCAATTGAAGAGAATATCGAGTTTCATATATTTAGTATCGATTGTATCTTATGAAATCGGACCGTAGAATATTCCCCTGAACTGTTCGTCGATGTGACCTAGGGCACGTCTCGCCGGTGTTTCATCAGCCTTTAAAGTCGCACTCATCCAAAATTTATTACCAAAAATATCTTCATAGGTAATAAATAGCTCTCCATCATTAAAGAGCGGATTGTCGCCACCATTGAATGCTATGGTGGTCCAGTTTCCCAACTGATGAACTTGATCTGCAAATTTTTTCGGCAATAAATCTGAATCGAAAGGCACCGTTTGATTTATCGGTTTAATTTTGACCTTTATATTCTTCGCCAAGCCGTTACCAATATTTTCGATCTTGAAACGCAACGTGTGCGGATCACTGACGTCATTGAGGATGGGTACTAGGATCGGCACCTGGGCTTCGCGACTTTGTCGCAATGCTTTAAAAGCATAATAGGCAGAAAGCCCAGCAACACAGACAGAAAAGAAGGTGAGCAAATTGCCGATCCAATTTGGGTCGCTTTGATGAAAGAAATGATGGTACATGGTTTATATAGATATTAGTAATACCAGAATCCAATGAATCGAAGAAAAACGCCAGCGAGTATAAAAGATACCAGACCGATGACGGCAAATACACTCTCGTCTATGACCTGTGACCCCCAAACCAAATAAGCACCTGTAAGTATGAGGGCAAACATGAGGCCGTACGTGAGACTGCCTACCAAGCTATTGAAGCTCGGAGATAGCCTGTTGTGCCTTCCACCTGCCCGCATCATAAGTATTTGCAGTATTACTCCGCCAATCACAAATATGGCGAGCATAATTACCCAAGGCAATATGTAGGGCAAATATAGCTTGAACCATCCCCAGTAAACGGAAAGAATATGGCGAACCAAATAGCCGAGAAAGTCAGGAGGAAGCATGGAGGGAGACGTGGCCATAATGAACACATCTAACCTACCAGAAATGAGACTTATGAGACAATTTTAGGCAAAAATCAGAGTATCATTCTCACTTCGTAGCTTCTTTCACTTCTTGATCTTGAACACTCTTTGCGATTGCTTTTTTCTGTTCCTCCAAGCTTTGTATGAGTGCATCGATCTTTTCCTTTCCTCCACTAGCGAGATATCTTTCGTATTCTCCAGCCCAGAACCGGGCAAGTGCTTTTCTCGTCATTTCGTAAAATTCCTCAAAACTCAATGTCATGAACCACGTATTTCCAGCTTTCTCATGCCGTTTGCGCTGGGTTCCATCGGAAAAGGCTGTGTACTTAGCAGAATGAGCTTGACCATGCCTGAATTCAAGTAATAAATCTATTCTGGTTCTGACTAATGAATCCTCATCTGTCCCTTTGGAAAGCTGGGGTGGAAGAAACATTTTCGATATGAGTAATTTTTTGTCCTCAGGCTGTAAATACTCTGTATAAAATTTTAAAATATTGCGTTTCTGTCCATACTCCTCACGGTATTGTTCTACGAGCTCATCCAACCTCTTGCGTAGCTTTGGTGGCCACCAGATACCTAAAAGCTTCGTAAGTACTTTCTTTCCTCTAATATAATCTTCGAACCTTTGGTAAGGTCGTTTTATATATGATCTTTCGACTGCAGAAAAAATCATGCCCACATCTTTATTGCCTTGAGATCCAAAAAGATAACTCGAAGTGTCATAAAAAGTTTCCATTTTATCTACATCACCAAATTGAAAACGTAATGGCTCATACTTGCCGAATATTTCCGGAAATTGGGATACAAAGTTGTGCTGGACGCTGTCTGGGTGAATGTCCATATGATTAATGTGGTTTAGGTCCTGCTTTCGATATTCTCCATCCTTCTAAATATCGAAATAGTATATCCGTGATTTGAAAGAACGCCCCGATAGCTTCGATGTAGATACCCTCAGGCACATAAGCATCAACTGGACTGATTTTTAAACTAAATTCCATCTCCTTTTCACCAGCGCGACCTGAGTTATAAAAATGTTTATACGAAAGGTGAATATATCCGGATGTGTGTTCGTATATATCTTTGAGTTCAGGGTACTCAGTGGAAATCTTATCCACCAGATACCGATCGGTCATATAGTTACCGTCCCTGTCTTCTATCTTTCTAACTTGTTCTTCTTTAAATATCCTCAACGCAAAATCATGGGGATCATCCATAAGCCACGCTGCATGGAATCTTAATAGGTTATCAAGTTGGATACGCAAAAGTGGTGCGGCTGAAACGAAGTTACGTTTTTGAATCAAATCGCAAAATCCTTCTAGAAGACCTACGGATCGGTTTAGTACAGCGATTGAAAGCAAATCCATAGGATAAAGCTTTCCGTCAGCTTCTTTCATAATAGCCGCGCCCATCACACTGTGTTCTTTACTGAACCCACGCAACTTTTGTAATGCTATGTCGATTTTATTTGTAGTTTCAATCATTCTCTCATTTTTTTCTTTTAAATACTTAACGAGCCTCCCGTCGAGCTTGTTTCTCCTTCCATTTCCTCTCCTCTTCTTCCTTACGAGCCTTTACTTCTTCGGGAGGCACCACACGCAGATGCTCCATAATTTTGTATCCCTTGAGATGCTTATGCGGATCAACAAAGTGATACCAAGGGTGCATTTGGTGCCATGTTTTACCATCCTTAACTTCTTTAACAGAGTGAGATTCAATCATTTTTTTGGGCGGCAAGAAATCCTTGTTGTCTTTTATAAGAAAAAGTTCGTAGTGGATGCCTTGGCCATAATGACTGATGGTGCGAGATTTAATAAGACCTTCTTTAATCCATTTACGAAGTGTGGGGGTTTTAACATTGAAGTAGTGTTCAAAATCGTACTTGCTATACCAACTATCTTTGTCTTTTGCGAGTGAGGGTGGAATCTCTTTTCGATCAATTGCCCACTGACACACAAGGCACTTAATGCCGTACTGATCGTACCAATTGTCACCGAGTGGAGTGCTAGCCCGACAGATAAAACAGGTGTAGCCAGCACCGTCGAGATGAAATCCTTTAGGATTTGCTTTCAATTTCTCATCACGGGCTTTTTCTTTTTCTTTGAACTCCTCCATGAACTTACCCATTTGTTCCAGTTGATACTGTTCTTGCTCAAACTTTCTGCCATCCTCTTCGCTCAGACAAAAACGGTCACGGTCTTTAGCAAAGTTTTCATCAAAGCCTTCATCTTTTTTGTGAAGCCATATGTGCTCCTCAACGTTGACGTACTTACACTTTGGACACGTAGAAGTGGTCAGCAGTTTTTTACCGTCATCGTCTAACTTTGTATCAAGAACGGCATTACAGCGCGGACAGAGATCTGGCTTTATTCGCCATTCTTCACCATCAGAAAAGAAGGCTCGGCTCGGTACACATTTGTTCGGACAGTCATACATGAACAAAACTCTGTCCGGCTTATCGAAGCCGAACCATAATTGTTTATGGCTTGGCGTTACGAGATTGCGACATGCTAGACAACGGATGCCCTCTGGCGCTGGTGCGGATTCCAACAGTTCGTCTCGTTTCCGATCATTCTCCATCCATTCGCGAACGGTCTTGTCTTTATTTACGTACCGGTTGCCGGTTTCAAAGTGCATGAATAATTCTCTAGCAACCGCTTGTATCCGAGCCTCTTCCTTGGCTTTCTTGCCTTTGAGTGGAGTCTTCTCATCCTCCGCCCATCTCTGCTCTGACCGACGACACTGTTCAACCGTGCCGCGATCGTAGAGGTCGGAGTAGTGGATATGGGGTTTGAGGTATTTAGGCTCCTTCATTTCCTGCATAAAATAATTATAAAACCGCACAAAGATATTGGTAGCGACTGTGAACGATTGACAGCGAACGCGAACGATGGTGTTATCCACACCCCCTCCCTGTAGGAGCCGGACATTTCTTCTTGGTCCGATACAATAGAGGTACGCAGCAAGAGCTGCTAACAGACATAACCTTTGGAACCTTTTATAAGGGACCCAAGAAACATGAAAGAGCATCGCCGATACGCACACGCGTATCCCAGCGTTTTATTTTTTGATGTTTTTTGGGTCCCTCTTCGTTTATAAGCTCACTAATCGTAACCATGCAAAAGAAAGATTTGAAGATCGTGTACGTGTCCGCAGCAGAGTTGAAGCTATCGGAATATAACCCGAGGCGTCACACGCCGGAGGCGATGGCCGCATTAAAAGAATCCATTAAGCGCTTCGATATAGTCGATCCAGTGATAGCGAACTGTACTCCAGAGAGAATGAATATTCTCATTGGAGGACATATGCGACTGAAGGCACTCAAAGAACTAGGTGTCACCGAAGTGCCCGTCGTATACCTGAACATTCCTGATATAGAAAAGGAAAAGGAGTTGAATGTGCGACTTAATAAGAACACTGGTGAGTTCGACTGGGACCTGTTGGCTAATTTAGGTGAGGAGTTTCTCAAAGACATTGGATTCTCCAGCGAAGAAATGGACAGCATCTTTGAAGTAGAAGATGTGCCGGAACAATTCGACATAGAGAAGGAGCTGAAAAAGCTCGACATTAAGAATATAGAAATAAAGAAAGGAGATGTGTGGCAGATCGGCGACAACCGCCTCATGTGCGGCGACTCCACTATCGAAGCGGACATGCTTGTGCTGATGAGCGGCGAGAAAGCAGACATGTGCTTTACCGACCCGCCCTACATCCTCGACTACCTGCGCGGCAAAAAGAAAAACGGCAAACCGATTGAGGGATTCGGTGCTAAGCGTGACCGCAAATATCTGGAGACCGATGTGCTGCCAGATAATTTCACCGAGCTGTGGATGAACAATATTTCCGCTGTGTCAAAAGAAGATTTCCACATCATCGTGTACGAGAACTGGAAGAACATCCGCACTATTTGGGGCGAGATGGAAAAGCACTGGAAAGTAAAGAACATGCTTGTATGGCATCTGCCCAATCGTACGCAGGGATTCTCCGCAAAGTATAAATTTTTCTCAAAGCACGATATCGCTATGGTCGGCTCCTCTCCCGAGGCGAGAGACATGAATCTTGAACCTGAGGTGGAATTACTCCAGAACGAATATGAAACAGCCCTCTATGCAATTCAAGGTAAACCTCAGTGGGAGGGTTATAAGAAAGGCAAAAGATATCAGCCGACTGATTTCATCGAGTATGTCGCTGCGGATGAGAAGTCCTCAGGCCAAGGAATTATCTTTGGCACTAAGCCTCTCGAGATACTCATTCCGTACGTGAAGGTCTTAACCAAACGCGGCGATCTCATAATCGAGCCTTTCGGAGGTAGCGGCTCCACAGGGGCGGCCTCAATCAAAATGCAGCGTCGTTGCTACACGATGGAAAAGTCCCCAGTGTATGCCGAGGTTATACGTAGACGCTGGCAGCTTTTAACTGGCAAGAAAGCCGTCAAAATTCATGAAAGAAAAACAGCGTAAAACAGTTGATGTTCGGATTGCAAAAGAGAAAAAGAAATTCCTCGAGATTCTGGAGAAAACCCCAGTCGTGCAACTTGCATGCGAACGTTCAGGCGTAAGCAAAGCAACGTTTTACCGATGGAAGGAAGCGGACAAAGAATTCACTCAAAAGGTTGAAGTGGCACTAAGCGAAGGCAACAGTCTGGTGAGCGATATTGCCATTGCGCAGCTTATCTCAGCAATTAAAGATAAAAATCTTGGAGCGATTAAATTTTGGCTCACCAATCATCACAAAGACTACACGAACGAGCTACACATTACCGCAGAAGTCGAACAGGAACTGGTACTCTCCCCTGAACAGGAAGCACTAGTGAGGCGAGCACTAGAACTCGTCTCACTTCCCAAGTATGGAATCTGAAAAGGAAATTCTCGCAATCATCGAACTGATGATTCGCGACCGGAAGATACGCAGCGCTGCGGCCACTCAGAGCCTGCGCCTATTCTTTGGTACCTATTTCGGTCATTACGTAGGACATCCCTTCGCACCGTTCCATATGGAAATGTTCTATCTTGCAGAAGACCCCGCAAACAAAACCATTGTCGTAATGGGTGCGCGCAACAGTGCGAAGTCCGCGATTATGAATACTGCGCTCTCGATTTGGTCGGTACTCGGTGCACCACAGAAAAAGTTCGTTATCATTGCAAGTCGCACCCAGCAGAAGGCAAAACAGCATTTTATGAACACGCGCAAAGAGCTGGAAAGTAATAGGTTATTACGCAGCGACTTAGGACCCTTCAAGACAGAAGAATCACAGTGGGGTTCTTCGATTGTGCTTTCAAAATATGATGCGCAAATTACTTTTGCTTCGGCAGAGCAAAGTTTGCGCGGCATGCGCTACAAGCAGTACCGTCCTGATCTTCTCATAGCTGATGATATTGAGGATAGCGATTCAGTACGAACCATCGATGGACGCAATGACACATACAACTGGATTACGCAGGATGCCATTCCTGCTGGTGATTTAGAGAAAATGCGAGTCGTTCTACTAGGTACTCTTCTCCACGAAGATTCCGTTATGATGCGATTCAAGAAAGATATCGCAAACGGTACACGTAATGGCATCTATCGAGAATATCCACTGATAGACTCAGCTGGCACTATTCTCTGGCCCGGTAAATATCCCAATGTAGCAGCAGTAGAAGCTGAACGCCTGCGTGTAGGAAATGACAGGGCTTGGGCTCAGGAATTCTTGCTCAGAATTGTGTCCGACCATGAACGTGTCGTCCATCCGGACTGGATCAAATACGAAGAGTGCCCAGAACCAGCAGTTGCAAATAAATATCGTGCGACATATATCGGTATAGACCCAGCAATATCTGAGGAAAAGAAAGCCGCGTGTACTGCCATGGTCGTAGTGCGGGTATTTGGCTGGGGTGAGAACATACGAATTTATGTTCTTCCGTATCCGGTCAACGAACGTATAGGACTACCTACCATAATCGAACGCGCTAAAACTTTATCGAATACTTACGGTAAGAACACAAAAGCAAAAATATATGTGGAGGATGTTGGTTTTCAGAAAGGATTGGTTCAAGTACTGCAAGACCAAGGATACCCAGCGTTGGGACTGCGACCACAAGGTGACAAGCGAGCGCGTCTCGCTCTTATTAGCCATCACATTAAAAACGGCACGATACACTTTGCTCCAAGAGGAAATGAGGAGTTGGTTATGCAGATCGTAAACTTCGGAAGCGAGAATTATATGGATCTTGCAGACGCACTTTCGATGATTGTGCCGGAGATAATAAACACGCAGCAGGGATACCAGCCATTCTCAAGAGTTGACCGTAAAGGAGAAAACGATGGTGGCAACCCTGACATTGGTTCAGGCGGTTTTGGCAGAATCCACAGAAAGAAATTTTAAGATCTGCAATAGAGTGATCTCTATTGCCCCAAATTCACGAGAACCGTGCCGCCGCCAAAGATACTCCCGTCATATTGGAATTGAAGGCCTTTGTCACCAGCTGGAACTTCAAATCCAACCCAGCCAGTACGCTTGCTGTTGGCAATAACTGTGCCATCGAGACCAGATGAAGGATTTTGAATCATCATATCCGTTGGAGTCACTTGGTAGCTATTACCTTGTGCATCACGAACAAACATCTGTCCAAGCGTTGTCACATACTGAGATGAGTTGCTTGTGTTGTCGATCGTCATATTGAGTTCAATATATTCATCCCCAGCAGACGGATGCATAAACTCGCCGCCCTGCGACACCTGCTCTTTGTTCACTGTAACTACTGAACTTCCTAGCTGAATTTGATCACCAACTTTGAATGTCTGGGGAGCACTGTTATCAGAAGCAGGCTGGTTTGTAGTTGCCACGACAGAGCCGTTTTGCCCCACCTTCTGTGGCGTTGTTTTACTATTTGCCCCGATGATGAATAACAGAACGAGAACAGCAAGTGTCCAAAACCACCAGCGTTTATAAAACTTCTTTTTCTTCGCACCGTCTTGTGTATCCATAATTCCACCTAAAAACTAATAATTCGGTGGGGTTCTGGAAAACACAGAACCCGCCACCAGGAGGCCTTGCGGCCTTATACAAGTTTCCCTGTATAACGTTGAGTACGCCCTGAATGACGGGTTTTCTATACTCAACGATTTTCGACCTTACCCAAGCCATTCTTGGGGTTAGGCCCTTGTATTCAATTTTTGCCCTGATAGCCTTTGCACTATCAGTTACCACTGTAGCTTAGAACGAGGGGCTTGCGAAGCAGTTGCCAACAGCTGGATTGTTGGGCTTTTTGGTGTCATTCATAGAGTATGAAGTACCTACAAGAAATGGAGAAAGTAAGAAGTATGACGAAAGAACTAGTTCGTATGTTGAGTATCTACCAGAACATGCTGGCTCATCTGGAAGATGAGAGTTACAGGAGAAATAAAAAGAGATTAAGACAATTGAAATTGTCGTTGGATAGAGAAAAGAAACCGAAATAAATTCCACGGTTAGCTCTTACTATTCTGTCGCGCCTTAAAAAGCTCGTCGATTCTTCTTAGATGGTTAATTTGAATAAAGCTCTGCGTCTGAAGCTGGAATTGGAGCTGTTTCATTATTACCAAAGATAAATCCATAGTCGCTTCGTAGATCCAATCTGCTACAGGGTCAGAGAAAAGTCTAAAATCCATGTTGGGCTGTGGTGACTGAGATTTGCTGAGAACTTTTCTTTTTACAAAAAACTTCTCGAGATCTGAATAGAAACTACCTACAACCTTTTTAGGTGTCCAATCTTCTTCAGTGAGGACTAAATATGAGTCACGCTGTCCATGGGCTAACAGATTACTAAAGGAAAATATGGTCGCTAAATCCTCCTGTTGTTTCTGTATAAGAAAACTATGGACAGATACACCGAGGCTTTCAAATGTACGGTAGTAGCCCTCAAGAGATGAAATACTTTCAATATCTACGAGTCCCTTAGATTTTGCGACTTCAGAAACATCGGAATAGTGCCAAATAAATGAACACAGAATATCCTCGAGTAACCCTTCAAGAAAAATGGCGCTGAAGAGAATTATCCCAGCATTCACGCCGCGTCTCTCGCTTTTTTCAGTAACGGTATCTCGTTGTTTACGAAGCCAATCTAAATGCGGAAGAATAATCTGAAAATAAGTTGGATTGGTCATCAATCCGCTAGGTCGGAGTTTTTTGTCCTTTTTAGACGCTGCCATTTCTTAACAATACTCCTGCAAAAGAACCTCCGCCAATATAGGAACTAATGGCGTTCGGACGCTCTGGACTCCTAGGACGGTTTGCGTCATCCCTTGAGGTGTATGGAACAAGCAATCACAAGGCCTGCTTTGGGGGATATTAGGAGACAGCCCCAAGCACAGCCCGTTCGGGTCAAATACTGCCTCTACGCACGAAAGAGTACTGAGTCCGAAGAACGACAAGTGCTTTCCATAGACTCACAGGTAAAGGAAATGCTCCAGCTCGCCGACCGAGAAGGACTGGAGATTGTGGAGTTAAAGCGAGAGAGCCATTCGGCAAAGGAGAGCGGCAAACGCCCAGTATTCAACGAAATCATCGAGGACCTACGTGCCGGTAAATACAACGGCATCCTCACGTGGGCCGCAGACCGCATAAGCAGAAACGCAGGAGACTTAGCCTCCGTAGTCGATCTCATGGATGCCGGAATGCTCCAAGAGATACGCACATTCAGTCAAAGCTTCCGCAACAATCCAAACGAAAAGTTTCTGCTGACGATTCTGGGGGGCCAAGCAAAACTGGAGAACGACAACCGAGGCATCAATGTGAAGCGTGGACTACGCACTCGGTGTGAAATGGGCCTGCGTCCCGGCGTTGCACCTGTCGGTTACAACAACGAGAAACATGTCGACAAAAAGTGCCATGCAGTAGTGGATACAATACGCGCACCCATCATCAAACAAATGTTTGAGAAGGTCGCGAACGAAAAGTGGAGCGGCAGAAAGATATATCAGTGGCTCAAGTTCGAGTTGAACTTCAAGAGCAGAGCCAACAAGAACATGACGCTCAGTAGCGTGTATGTAGTACTGCAGAATCCCTTCTACTACGGCGTGTTCGAGTACCCCGAGAAAAGTGCCAACTGGTACGAGGGTAAACACCAGCCGCTCATCACCAAGGAACTGTTCGACAAGGTACAGGAACAACTCAAACGCGACCGTATCGTGCGCTCCGATATAAAGGAGTTCGCCTTTACCAAACTGATGCTATGTGGTTCCTGTGGCTCAGGCATATCGGCGGAAGAGAAGTTCAAGAAGTTGAAGGACGGTACTTCAAACCGCTACGTGTACTACGGCTGTACCCGCGCACGAGACAGGAACTGCAAGAATGGATACGTGCGCGAAGAGGAGCTGATTGTTCAGACCGTAAAAATTATGGATGATATCGACTTGAACAACATAAGCATGAGGGAGAAATTCGAGGCCGAGGTAGAGCGCATGCGGAAATTTCAACGTAGTTTTATTGGCACAACCGACGCCAAGCCGCAGAAAACAATAGATCTGCGGAGCTATGCCAAGTATCTACTTAAAGAAGGGAGTGTAACGGAAAAGCGGGAGCTGCTTCTATGCATCAAGAGCAAGCTGGTAGTTACTTCTGGCGTCGTATCCCTCGAGAAGAAGGTGCTTTCTTCTTGTTGACCTTCTTTACAATTTTTTTCTGTGAATCTTTATTGCAATCAAATGAAAGGACTTGTACTCCCGGGATTTTTTGGAACGTTTCAGTCACATGCATCAAGTTTTTTGCGCCAGCATTATCGATGAGCATAAAGATACCGTGTGAAGCGCCATAACCTCGCATATATTGCTCCATACTTGCAAACGAGGCTGATTGTTCAATTCTGTTCCCTTTGATGTCCGAATTTGAGGTCAGTTTTACTTCGATGACAATAGGACCAGCAAATCCATAACGTACAAGAAGATCTGTTCTTTTTTCATCGAGTAATTGTACTTCGCGCAGTACCTCAACCTGAAAGCCACGTTTGAGCAAAATATTCTCGACCTGCGCCTTGAGCGTTTTTTGTATCAACTTTTCATATTGTGGACGACCGGATGCGGTAATTTTGCGTGCAAGGACATCGTACGCTCCCTCGCCCTCGATCCAGTTTCGCAGATCTATATCAAAGGCGTTTTGTACATGCTGGAATAAATCAGCGGAATTTCGGATTTTCTTATCATCATGCTCACGCATATCGTTATATTTGCCTATCGCCTTCGATATATTATCTGGCTTTCCCAAATAGGCGAGATACGATCGGCGCAAATTCGCCATACGGCTCGCAAGCCAATTTGTGCCAGCACGGTCTTTCATGCTGGCAATCTTTTCCTCGATCAATCGAAGGGGCTCGTACGATTGCTTTTCCTTTAAGTTATCGAAATAGGAATAGACTATTTCCCACAGATAACCGGCATATTCTTGAAACTCCTTGCCGCGGGCCCATACTCCCATAGCCTCTTCAAGGGCTTGGAGGTATTCTTTTTCATAACCTTCGTTTTTGAGATTCATGAGTGGTTTGGCAAATTCTTTGCCGAAACTAATTTCATGTTCCAAATCGTTGACGTTATGCATACGAGCCCCATGTGGCCGCACGAAAGCGGCAGCGCGGTCTACTACTTGTCGTAAGCGCCACCTGATAGCCTCGGTATCTGCATGATTGGTAATGAGTAAACCGTTTGCAACATTGGCGAGTTTTTTCTCTTCTAGATCTGCGCTGTCTTTAAATTTTTCGACCACCTCTCGCAAAAAATTAGCATCTGGCGCAATCGAGTCGAGTACTGGCAGGGCGTCACGCCGGACGTACATCTCCCACGCAGGCTCTAATATTAGAACCTTTAATATCGGCGCAGCCTCTGTCACATGGTACTGCTCTACGGCGCGAACGAAGCTGTCAGGATTATGTCGCCATAAGTCAGAGCTACGCGTACGGTATACCTCTATGACTGGTGCCATCTCACCCGGTTTTATGTTTTTAACTAACTCAAAGATAGTCTTCAGCTTTTCGTTGTAGGCAAACGGTATGTGATTGAGAATTTGTTGACGATATGGCGCAGTATCAAAACCAATAGTTTTTGCCACCACAATAGCGTCGCCAAAGATAAATGTGGAAGCGTCTGCAGTGTAGGTTTTAGATCCATCTTGCTGTTTATCGATCTTAAGACCATGTTTGCCCGGATCCATAAACTTAAAAACTGTATCGGTGAGTAATTCTGCTATGCGCTCACGATCTTTTTCAGTAAGAAGGGGCTCAAGCTTTGAGGAATGTTCGTTAAAAAATCCAAAAACATTGTTGCTCCATTTACCTGGTTCTGGTTCAAGCAACTTACGAAATTCTTGCATCAAACCTTCAGAGCGTTTTTTATCGGGAGATTCAACGTGTCGAGTCTGGGCTTCCTCCCAGTGCTTATACTGATCCTCCATAAATTGTTGGCCCGCTTCGTATATTTCTGCTGCATTAGGACGTTTTGACAATTTTACCTGCACCATAACGCTATGCGCCGAATATGCTTCATCAACGGCCAGCATTGCCTTAATGAATGCCTCGACATCCTCTTTTTCAATAATCTGCGCAAAAAAGTTATGCGCAAAATAAAGGCCCGTTTTGCCGCTAGGACTATTTTTAATCCGCTCTACCATTTCCATAACAAAAGCCGGGTTCTCCTTTCGCATTAATTTCCAAAGTCCTGAGATGAATGCCGATCCCTCAGCGTTGTGCGCAATGTTGTAATGCACTGACTCAATAAGTACTTGTTTACAAAGTTCACGCGTTTCGTCATCAAGTGACTCCTCAATCTTGTCGACAAGAACATGGTCTTGATCACGAAAGATTGAGGAGTCGTCCAGAAACTCTCGGCGAAAAATCTCATCTTCAACGAATTTCTTTAAAAATTTCTTGATAGATTCCGGTTTCTTCAGCGCAAACAATCCATAACGCCCGTAGAAGTCATTACGGCCGATGGCTTCAAAAAAATATTCGAGACTCTTGGGATGATCGGGTGCAAGTTCAGTATGTAACGAAAGAAATTCATGGCTGATTAGCTCGTCAGAATTCATGAGGTTAGGCATGGCGTCAATGACGCTTGGGTCGCCAAGCCATTGAAGACCTAAGAGTGCGTGGCGCTGTAGCACGCCATTCTCATTGGTATCGGATGCATATTCAATTAACTTGCTTCGCCAATAGGTGCGATCCAGAGAAGCGCCTGCTTTGAGAAGATACGCCACAATATACGATAGATTACCGAGCGGCACAAAACGTTTTGAATCAGATTTCCCTTCAGCCTGTACTACAAGCTCTTTCAAAGCTGGTTCCAGCGTCGGATCAAAGAACCCTGGCAACGTCTGCGCAAGCTCCCCTGGAAGCCATTGCAAAGCGCGTTCGTGGTATGCAATTACCTCATTAAACAATCGTCGGCGCAGTTCAGCGGAAAGGCTGCGCGGGTCAACTCTGCCAAGAAAAGTAAGAAAGGCTTCGTCCATCACTTTGAACTTGTCGGCACGAAGACCGGAAAACTCGACGAGTTGCTCAAGCAGGTTGGGCTGCATATCGACCAAGAAAGTAAGAGCGTTGTACCACGTTGGATATATTTCGTTTACATCTGAATCGACTGCAAAAGAGAAGGCAGCACGATTAGGATCCGAAAAGCGAGTAATCTCCTTCGCGGCGAGATATTCTTGGAATTCACTATTCTCAAACTCTATTTTGTCCAGATTTTCTTGACTCACTTTAAGAAGCGAGTAGTCATAAAAGACTTCAATACCGATTTGCGAGAGCGCGGCGAGTTTAAGATCGGACTTGAGATCATCGAAGAACGTCATGAGCTCGTCCTTGGTGATGACGTTGGTTTGATAGATCTCCATTGTGAGTGCAAGTTTCTCGAGCACACGTTTGGTTACTGCTCGCTTGTCCTCATTGAGTTTTTTCTCTTCGAGTTCCAGTTTCAAATATATGAAATGTTCGAACAGTTCATTGCGTGATACCTGTGACGCAGCCTCCCAGCCTTTCTCTTTTAAAAAAGAATCCAGGTAGAACAGGTAGCGTGGTATCTGAATGACAAGGGGTCGATGGCTGAACGACATAATACGATTAAGTAGCGCATCAACATCCTTCTCAGCGCGTCCAGACGTAACAAGATAATTGCGTACCTGCGTATGGGTGAACGGCGAAATTGTAATGAAGCGGTATTCGGGGAATGAATTTGCGTAACGACTGATGAATACCCACCGGCCGGAGAGATATACCGGCAGATCAGGATACTTGGTAGAAAGTTCTTCTATTTTTTGAAGCGTCGTTGGGAAAAGACTCGACTTAATTTCGTCGAGTGCATCCAGCAGGAGTGCTTTGGGTGCGTCAGTTTTGAGTGCCAAGAATTCATCTATCTGCTGCACGGCTTCTGGTTGACGAAGGTTCACAAGAGCTGTAACGAAACCTTCCTTATCTAGATGTTCTTTTATTTTCTGTAATAGAAGAGTCTTGCCTACACCCGGTTCACCAACAATGAGGTTACGTTTCCCTTGAGCAAGCGTATCGATGGTCAGCAGCTTTTCATCATTAAAAAGCGTTATGCCTCCAAACTTATCAAAAAACTCCTTAACTTCGGCGAATGTCGAATAAATCTTGGTGACAGGAGTGATGTAATTAGGAGGCATAAGGTCCCTATATTTGACTTTAATTTGGCAACGAAGTCAAAGCGACCGCCCCAGGCGGGGCGGTCGCGGAACACGGTCTCACGTTCGTGCGGAGAGGGAGGGATTCGAACCCTCGGTCCAGTTTCCCGGACAACAACTTAGCAGGTTGCTCCATTCGACCGCTCTGGCACCTCTCCTTATATAGCTGCAGAGCGCAACAGAAACACCTTAGCATTTTTAGGGCAGAAGTGGTACTGTCTCTTCTAGCTTCAGTACGAAATCCGCTTGTGTAGGAGGTTTGGATGAGTAGGAATCAGGAAAGTTTGGAGGCGTTCGCAGAATGCCGAGGCATCGTTCGCAGGGCTACGCTGCCCTGGAATATACTCCCTCGGAAAGCTCCTGCCAAAAAAGGGGCTCAGAAGAAACTCGATCGATGCGACATTGCCAATCATCTGTACGACCAGGCAATGATCAACGAAGGAGTCGGGGAATTTTCTCCCCTTCGCGAAGCGTTGAACGAGTGTGATGTTTCAGCTGAGCGATTTGTTGGAATCATAACTCGCAAAAGCTTGCGTAGCCGACATCCTTTGATGGCCGCAGCGTCAATCTACATCGCTCTTTATTACACTGATGTAGGCGGAGTCTTCAATATCAAAGAATTCGCTCAAAATTACCACGAAGCAAAACGTTTCTAGGAAAGGAGGTGACATATGCTTACTGTCGCGCAATTGAAGGAAATCGGCCTCACCTATCATGAAGATCCCGAACGCTACTACGCCAACGTCGCTGCGGTGGCAGGGGCTATCAGGCTCGACAGGTGGGATTCCCAGTGGCATGAGAAGATCGATCTAAAGAAACTAACCCAGACCGATAGCGCGGTCGGTATTCTCGAACAAATCTTCGGCATCCTGGATAACGGTTCCGAACAGCTCGGACTTCGAGCGAGATATCTCTTGAAGGAGTTCGGATTCATTCTTCCAGACAACACGCACATCAGCATGCTCTGGGCGGCGTGGAAACACGAAATCCTCCGGCGCAAAAACTGACGTACATCCCCGCGGGCCAACCGTGGGGATTTTTTATTTAGAAAACCCCAAATGCTATACTAGGCGCATATGAAAAAATTTGTAGTGATGTTTTTGGCACCGGCTAGCGTACTTGAAGGATGGGCACATGTGGGTGAAGAGCAGCGCAAAGCAGAGGAAACAAAAATGAAAAACGCATGGGATGCATGGATTGCAGCGCACAAGGATGCGATCGTTGAAATTGCAGGGTTGGGCGCAACCAAGCGCATTAATGCAGAAGGCACGGCTGACATCAAAAACGACATGATGCTGTATGCGGTTATGCAGGCAGAATCACAAGATGCAGTTGCCGCAATGCTCGCAGGCCATGTGCATCTCCAAATCCCACAGGCATCAATTGAAATAATGGAGGCACATCCGATCGGCTAATACTCGAAAAAGAAACGAGGTTTATTTTAAAATTATTTCACCGGCCCACTGTTAGAGTGTCGCCATGAAACGCATATATAGTGTCGTCGTTCTTTTATTAGTGGGGATAGTGTTCGCACAGGTAGCAGAGGCGTCGTATCATTTTTCCAGTTATCAGGGGCGGCCGCCGATACATGTGCTTGGGGGTGGCAAAAAATCTCCCGTCGGCATGACACCAAGCCAGATTAAAAGTGTGTACCGTTTACCGCCATCGGGCGGCCACGGCACCATTGTCATTGTCGGCGCATACAAAGACACATCAATAGAAAAAGACTTGCAGTTGTTCAGCAAGCAATTTAATTTACCGGCATGTACCGAGGCAAGCGGGTGTTTAACCGAGCATCCGATGTCCTCAAAAATTTCCAGCAATAGCGGCTGGGCTATGGAGACGTCGCTTGATGTCGAATGGGCGCACGCCATTGCCCCAACGGCAAAAATACTCTTAGTGGAGGCAGCGACGCAGAGCGGCGCGAATCTGCTTTCGGCAGTCGACTACGCAGCAAGTGTTAAAGATGCTGCCTCCATTTCGATGAGCTGGGGCGGTGCCGAATTTCCGGAAGAGGTTTCGCTCGACTCCCACTTTAAAAGTGTAAGTGGCGCGCCGTTCTTTGCGTCGTCGGGAGACAATGGCGCGGGTGCATCGTGGCCCGCGTCGTCGCCAAATGTCATCGGTGTTGGCGGGACATCGGTGCAGCTTTGGGGCTCGAGTGTTCTCGAACACGCGTGGAGTGGAAGCGGTGGCGGAGTCTCTATATATGAAAAAGAGCCGGCGTACCAAACAGCCTACTCAATTCCAAAAGCGGGTGGCATGCGCGCAGTGCCGGATGTTTCGTATGATGCCGACCCAGCATCGGGGTTTGCGGTTGTAAAAAATGGTTCGTGGTACACGGTTGGGGGTACCTCCGCAGGAGCACCGCAATGGGCGGCAATTGCAGCACTTGGCAGCGGTGTACACTCGCAAAATCTCTACACCGACAAAGCCAGTGTACAAACGGGGGCCTACTTCCGCGATATCACGAGCGGCACCAACGGCTCATGCACGTACTTCTGCCAAGCCCGCACCCACTACGACTACGTCACAGGCCTCGGCTCGCCCTTAACGGATGTGTTCTAGTTACTTAATTGCTTTGGCAACCGCTTCCACAACACCGCGGTCGAAGGGCCCTGGGACGATTTTATCGGCTGTTGGTTTCTTTACTAAGGCTGCCAAATTTTTGGCGGCTTTTAGTTTCATATCATCAGTGATTTTAGTGACGCGGTTGTCGAGCGCGCCACGGAAGACCCCGGGGAAGACGAGTGAGTTGTTGATTTGGTTTGGATAGTCGCTGCGGCCGGTGCCTATCACTGCAGCTCCCCCTTTCTTTGCCTCTTCCGGCATGATTTCAGGTGTTGGGTTTGCCATCGCAAAAACAATTGCCTTTGGTGCCATCAGCTTCACATCAGCGGCAGCCATAAGCCCAGGGCCCGAGACCCCAAGCACAACATCGGCACCGCGGAGCGCATCCTGCAAACTGCCATCAACGTTTCTAGGATTTGTTATTTTTACCAACTCTGCCTTGTGCCCCGAAAGGTCGGTGCGTTTTTTTGAAAGTGTTCCCTTTCTATCGAGCACAACGACATCTTTGACTCCTGCTTTTATGAGCAGCTTGGTAACCGCCGTACCTGCAGCACCCGCACCGGCAACAACAACTTTTAGAGTATTAAATTTCTTGCCAACAACTTTTGACGCATTTATCAACGCCGCGAGTACTGCAATGGCCGTGCCGTGCTGGTCGTCGTGCATTACGGGGATGTCGAGGGCGGCTTTTACCCTG